>Ga0156279_145_pt1 | contig 209072 bp, 199 predicted proteins | sample RifCSPlowO2_12_FD_107928 | JGI IMG/M metagenome (GOLD analysis project Ga0156279, IMG submission 107928) | Acidobacteria bacterium RIFCSPLOWO2_12_FULL_68_19 | reverse complement strand
CCCCGCAGACCCAGCGGAAAGCCGGCGCCGTCGAACCGTTCCTGCACCGCCACGGCAATCGCGTTGGCGGCGCCGACAAGCGGCACCCGCCGCGCGAGCAGGTGCACGTCGAGCCGGTCCACCTCACGCAGGAGCGCCGCGTGCTCGATGCACGTCACCTCCTGCTCGCCGAGTCCGAGCGAGGCCGCCAGTTGCCCGGCGCGCCCGGCCACGCGTTCGGCAAGGGCGAGCGCCCCGCCGCCCTGCGCCTGCAGCACCGCCAGCAGCGCCGAGGTCGCCCCGGCCGGGCAGCCGCGCGCCCCCTCGGCCGCGGCGGCCTGCCCCGCTTTCCGCGCCGCGTGCTCGGCGAGCGCGCGCCGCAGCGCGCCGACGAGCCGGTCGCGCGTATACGGCTTGAGCACGTAGTCCACCGCCCCCCGGTACAGGCCGGCGATGGCGGCGTCGGTTCGCTGCAGCCCGGTCGTCATCACCGCCGCCGTCGCCGGCGACAGCCGGTGCAGTTGCTCCACCAGCCAGAATCCGTCGCGGCCTCCCGGCAGGTTGATGTCGCACAGGGCGGCGGCCGGCGGCCGCTCGGCGGCGAGCACGAGCGCCTGCTCGGCGCTCTCGGCCGCGAGGACGCACTCGCCTTCATCCTCCACCCAGGTCTTCAATAGGCGCACGATCGGCGCCTGGTCCTCCACGATCAAGACGTCACTCACGGCTCCTCCACCACTCGCCCGCACTATTCATGAATCAGTCGTTCACGCTTCTCGGTGCTCGGTGCTCGGTTCGTGTTCACGTTCCCTTCGCAGTTCACTGGTCGGAGGTCTCTGGCTCGTCCTCGCCGGAACCCCTCGAACCGGCTCGACGGGGAACGACGAACGGCAGCACCGAACCGGAACACGAACGGAGAAGGGTGAAACCAGCAGTGTGAACGACGCGCGTTCGTGAATCTCCTAGGCCGCGGGCCACAGACCGGAGACCTCGGGGCGAAACTGCCGCCGCAGCGCGCCGAGCACCGCCGGATCGAACTCGCGTGCCCGGGCGCCGCACAGAACCGTGAGAGCCTCGGCGGGCGTGAGGCCGCCATTCGACACCAGCTCCTCGTACGCGCTCGCCACCGCCACGATGCGCGCGCCCGGTGGAATCCGTTCGCCCGCGAGCCCCAGCGGGAACCCGGTGCCGTCGATGCGTTCCTGCGATGCCACGGCAATCGCCGCCGCCCCGTGCAACTGCGGCACACGCCGCGCCAGCGCGTAGAGGTCGAGCCGGGCCACGGCCGAGAGCAGCGCGCCATGCTCAATCTGCACGACAGCCCCCTCGTCGATGTCGAGCGTCCGGGCCAGCCTGACCGCCAGGTGGGCCACGCGAAGCGCGTGCTCGGCCGCCGGCGTGCCCGGCGCCTGCAGGAGCGCCAACAGCGTCGCCGTCGTGCCGCCGGCGGGCAGAGGCGGAGTCGGAGTCGCGTCGTCGACGTGCAGCAGGTAGGTCACCGTGTGTTGCCTCCTTGCAACCACCCGAGACCGTGCAGAACACGCGCCAGAATGGGGCGTCACACTAACTCCTTGTGCTCCCCTCTGTTACACGAATCTCCCCTCCAGGACCGGCGGGCGCCTGTGCGCCGCACACGCCGGGCCCGCACACACACGCCCATCGGTTGCACGCACCGCCCGCCTCATCCCACCCGGGCCTGCCGCGCGGCCGGCTCCACGTGCGCACCGGCTGCCCTGGCCGCGAGCACCTCGCCGACCTTGGCCAGCAGCGCGTGCGGCGTGAACGGCTTGTGCAGGAACGGAGCGTCGGCGATATCGTCGAGCGCCTCGCGCCCCTGAAATCCCGACATGAAGAGCACCGCCAGCGCCGGACGATCGCCCCGGATCTGGCGCGCCAGCTCCGGGCCGCTCAGCCCCGGCATGACGACGTCGGTCAGCAGCAGCTCCACGGGACGACTCGCCGCCAGCGCGCCCGCCTGGCGCGGGTCGCCGGTATCGATGACGTCGTAGCCGCCGCGCTCCAGGACGCGGCGCGTCATCCGCCGGACGTCGTCGCGGTCCTCGACGAGCAGGATCGTGCCGGTGCCGGCGCCGGCCGCCTGGCCGCTCGCCGGCCTCTCGACCGCGCGCTTGGTGGAAACGGGAAAGAACATCGTGAACGTGGTGCCCTCGCCCGGCGCCGAGTCGCAGTCGATGGCGCCGCCGCTCTGCCGGACGATGCCGTACACCGTGGCGAGCCCAAGGCCGGTGCCGCGGCCGTCCCGCTTGGTGGTGAAGAACGGCTCGAAGATGCGCGCCCGGGTCGCCCCGTCCATGCCGACGCCGGTGTCGCGCACCGTCAGCGCCACGTAGGCGCCGGCGGGGAGCGCGGCCGCGGGGGCCGCGGGCGGCGCCGCGACGTGCGCCGTCCGGATCGTCAGGCGCCCGCCGCGCGGCATCGCATCGCGGGCGTTGGTCGCCAGGTTCATCATGATCTGCTGGATCTGCACCGGGTCGGCCTCGATCGCCGGCACGTCGGCGCCAGGCGCCATCTCCAGGACGATGTCCTCGCCGAGCAGCCGGACGAGCAGGCGCCGCATGCCGTCGAGGACGGCGTTGAGCGACAGCACGTCGGGGCGGACCAGCCGCTTGCGGCTGAACACGAGGAGCTGCTCGGTCAGCGCGGCCGCCGTCACGCCGGCCTTGCGGATCTCCTCCACGTCGGCGCAGATGTCGGGCGTGTCGCTGCAGCGCTCCTTGAGCAGCTCGGCGTAGCCGAGAATCGCCGTCAGCAGGTTGTTGAAGTCGTGCGCCACGCCGCCGGCGAGCTGGCCGACCGCCTCCATCTTCTGCGCCTGGCCGAGCTGCTCCTGCAGCCGCTTCTGCTCGGTGATGTCGCGGAAGTAGACGAGCATCTCGCACGGGATGTCGTCCTCGATGCGCACGAGCGAACAGTTCTGGTACATCCAGACGACGTCGCCGTTGCGCCGGAGGTACCGGCGCTCGAGCTCGATCGTGCGCACGCCCTCGTCCACCAGGCGCCGGCGCTCCTCGATGCACCCCTCGACGTCGTCGGGATGGATGAGGTCGGTGAGGCGCCGGCGGCGCAGCTCCTCCTCGGTGTAGCCGAGCAGCTCGCACAGCCGCGGCGACACCTTGATCCATCGTCCGTCGAGGGCGATGGTGGCGCGCATGACGAGGGCGAACGCCTCGGCGTCGGCCACGCGCAGCTCGCGCTCGCGGAGCGCGGCGTCGGCGCGGCGGCGCGCCACGGCGCGGCGCACGGCGTGCTCGAGCCGCGCCGGCGCCAGGTCCGCCTTGTTCAGATAGTCGGAGGCGCCCTCCTCGATCGCCGTGAACTCGAGCGACGAGTCGCTGTCGCCGGTCAGGAGGATGACGGGCGTGCGGATCTCCAGGGCGCGCGCCTTCCGCAGGAGGTCGAGTCCGTCCTCGGCGCCCAGGCGGTAGTCGAGCAGACACACGTGATGCCGCCCCGCGCGGAGCGCGCTGAGGCCTGCTTCGGCCGTGCCGGCCACGTCGACGGCGTACCGCGTCGCGGTCCGCGCCAGCAGCACGCGCAGGTAGTCGCCCAGGCGCGGGTCGTCATCGACGACGAGCAGTCGCGTCAGAGATTCGCCGGTCATCCTATCGCCTCCGTGATCGAGAGTGCGCCGGCGCCCATCCGCCGGAGCTCGTCCTGCAGCTGGTCGAGCTCCCGCTCGAGCCGGCCGTGAAGCTCCGCGGCCCGGGCGAGGTCGCCGTCGCGCGCCGCCGCCTCCAGCGCCCGGACGGTCTCGAGCGGCCCGCCGTCGCAGATCACGCCGACCGCGCCCTTCAGCGTGTGGGCTGCCCGCGCCAGCCCGGCGGCTTCACCGGCTTCGAGCGCGGTGGTCATCTCGCGGCGCCGCCCGGGGCAGTCCTCCAGGAACACCGCGGCGAGCTGCGCCTGCAGCGCCGGGTCGTCCCCGTAGCGCACGCTGATGCGAGCGGCCGGGCCGGGCCCGCCGAACACGACGCGGTCGATTTCGGGTATGAGCTCGGCCCGCCGAATCGGCTTCGCCACGTAGCCGTCCATCTCGGCCTCGAGGCAGCGCTCGCGGTCGCCGGCCATGGCGTGCGCGGTGAGCGCGACGATCGGCACCCGGCCGCCGCGCTCGGCGTCGAGCCGCCGGATGGCGGCGGCCGCCTCGAACCCGTCCATGTCGGGCATCTGCAGGTCCATGCAAACGAGGTCGAAGGCGCTTCCGCGGTACGCCTCCACCGCCTCGCGGCCGTTCGACGCCAGGCGCACGCGGTGCCCCGCGCCCTCGAGCAGGTGAATCGCGAGCTGCTGATTGACCGCGTTGTCCTCCGCCAGCAGCACGTGCAGCGCCCGCGGTGGCGCGGGGGCCTGAGCGACCGGGGGCGCCGGCACGGGCGGCGCCTCGACGCCGCGCCCCAGCGCGCCGACGAGCGCCGCCCGCAGCTCCCGCTGCGTCACCGGCTTGATGAGACACGCCGACACCCCCAGCGCGCGGCTGCGCGCCAGCGCGTCGGCGTGGTCCGCCGAGCTGAGCATGAGGATCGGCGCCAGCGTCAGCGACGGGAGCCCGCGCATCCTTTCGGCCAGCGTGAACCCGTCCATGCCGGGCATGTGCACGTCGAGAAGGGCAAGATGGAAGGGGGCACCCGCCGCCTGCGCCTCCTCGGCCCGGGCGAGCGCGTCGGCGCCGGTTGCCGCCAGCGTCGCCGCGACGTGCCACTGCCGCAGCACCTGCTCGAGAATCCGGCGGTTGGTGGCGTTGTCGTCCACGACGAGCACCCGGAGGCCCGCGAGCGCCTCGGCCGGCACCGGCGCCTCGACGACGGCGCGCCCTTCGCCGAGGCGCGCGGTGAAGTAGAACCGGCTGCCCCGGCCCGGCTCGCTCTCCACCCCGATGCGCCCGCCCATCATCCGCACGAGCTGCGACGCGATGGCGAGCCCCAGGCCGGTGCCGCCGTGCCGGCGCGTGATGGAGCTGTCGGCCTGGGCGAACGCCTCGAAGATCGCCGCCTGCTGCGCCGATGGAATGCCGATGCCCGTATCGCTGACCTCGAAGCGCAGCGCGCAGGGACCTGAGGCTCCCTCCTCCGGCGCGACGGTGAGGACGATCTCGCCCCGCTCGGTGAACTTGATGGCGTTGCCGACGAGATTGACGAGCACCTGCCGCAGCCGGAGCGGGTCGCCCCGCAGGTAGGGCGGCACCCCCGGCCGCACGTCCACCAGCAGCTCCAGGCCTTTCTGGTCGGCCCGGAGCGCCATCGGCTTCACCGCGTCCTCGACCAGGCGGCGCAGGTCGAAGTCGATCTGTTCGATTGTGAGCTTGCCCGCCTCGATCTTCGAGAAGTCGAGCACGTCGTTGATGACGCCGAGCAGCGACTCGGCGCTGCTCTGCACCGTCTCCAGGTACTCACGCTGATCGGGGCGCAGATCGGTCCCGAGCACCAGCTCCGTCATGCCGATGACGCCGTTCATCGGCGTGCGGATCTCGTGCGACATGTTGGCGAGGAACTCGCTCTTGGCGCGGCTGGCCGCCTCGGCCGCCTCCTTGGCGGCGACGAGCTCTCGGGTACGGTTCGCCACCTCGCGCTCGAGGCCATCCTGATGGGCGCGCAGTTGTCGATCCTGTTCCTGGATCTGCGCCAGCATCACGTTGAAGTCGTCGGCGAGCGCGCCGATTTCGTCGTCGGACAGCTTCTCGGCCCGCAGCGCGTAATCGCGACCCGTCGAGACGGCCCGGGCGGTCCCGGCGAGCCCGAGCACGGGGCGGGTGAAGACGCGCCGGATATGCACCGACAGCAGATACGCCAGGAGCGACGCCAGCAGCACCACCACGACGAAGGTCCAGCCGTGGTAGCGCCACCGCGCGCCGAGCGCGTCGAGGTTCGACTGCACGCAGAGCCGGCCGATCCGCTCGTCGTTCAGCAGAATCGGCTGCACCACGACGAGCCGGCTTCCAGTGAACGCCGCGGCAGGCTCCGCCGGACACGAGACCCCCGCCGAATCGATGTCGCCGAACAGGGCGAAGCGCTGCCCGACCCGGTCGAAGACCGCCGCCCCGACGACGCCGTGGTACGTCCTCAGCCGGCCCAGGATCTCGACGGCCGCCTCGGCGTCGCCGAAGGCGAGGGAGGCCGCGGAATTGCCGGCGGTGATCTCGGCCACGGTCGACAGTTCCGTGGCGAGCAGGCGCCGGAAGATCACGTAGTCGTGCCCGATCATCAGCGTCCGCGCCATCACCACCGTGGCGACCGCCGTCGCCACCATCACAGCGGTCAGCTTCTGCCGAATCGATGCGCGTCGCCAGATGGTCATCTGCTCCTCATCGCGCGGCGAGGCTGAGCAGTTGCGCGCTGATCTTCAGCCCGTCGCGCTGCGCTCCCACCGGGTCGATCTCGAACCGGATCCGGCGGTCGCGGACGTAGAACCGGACCAGGCCGCCCTCGGCCAGGAAATCCGGCTGCTCGCCCACCGTGAGCACGCCGGCGGCGTGCACGCGCCCGACGATCTCCCGGGCGCGCCGCGCCGCGGCCGTCCCGATGAAGACAATGTGATAGGCCCGCGGGTCGTCGTCGGCGCCCATGGCGCGCACGACGACCGCACGGCCGTTGATCTGTTGCCCCCGGGCGATGCCCTCGAGGACCGCCAGTACGCGCGAGGACCCGAGCACGCCGATGACGATGTCGCCCTGTCGATGGCTGGAGGGCGGCCACTGGACGAACTTGCCGAAGTTGTAGAGGAACGCCGCCTTGACCTCGTCCTCGTTGAGTGCGGCCTGCGCCTCCGCCCACCCCTGGCCGAAGGCGGGCCCGAGCAGGCACGCCGAGAGCGCCAGGCACACGGCCCACGGGCCACGGCGGTCGGCCGGGCGCATCGTGGACATGGCCTCGCTGGAACCGCCGGAGGACCGGGAAGTCAGAAGCGCCACGACACGTCCACGTACGGATTGACGCGCACCGGGCTCGGCAGCACTCGAGCGGTGCGGTCCGCGTACTCGACGGACTCGGCGTGCAGGAGGTTCTGCGCCCCGGCGCCGAGCACGACGCTGCCGCGGGTCCAGGTCAGGCGCAGATCGAGCCGATTGACGACGGGAATCTGCAGCTCTTCGATGGTCGACGCCCGGTAGAACAGCGCGCCCGCCCCGAACCCGCCGGTCAGATCGATCGACCCCCGCAGGTGCAGGAGGTGGCCCGGCACCGGACCGTTGATCGGCACCGACTCCGCCGCGCTGCCGGTGCGGGAGCCGAAGTCGACGTCGTAGGTCGAGTAGCTGCCTGCGACCTGCCACCAGGGCATCGGCTTCCACGCCCCAGCCACCTCCACTCCGCGGGAGGTGCCGAACGCCTCGTTGGCCGCGACGAGCGGGACGCGGAACGCACGGGCGCCGAACACCTCGCCAATCCCCGGCGCGGCCGGCGTGTGGCTCGCCAGATCGTCGTAGGCGCCGATGAACGCTGCGAGGTCGATCGACACGGTGCGCCACAGCACCCGGTAGCCGGCTTCGTACTCCGTGAGAATCTCCGGCTTGGTGTCGCGCGAGCCTTCCAGCGTCACGGCGAGCGGCAGCCCCGCAGGGCCGGCGCCGGCCGACAGCAGTATGAACATGCCCCGCTCGAACCGGTTCGGCACACGGACGGCGCGCGACACGGCGCCCCACACGGACTGCCGCGGCGAAACGGCCCAGAGTCCCCGAACCGTCGGCTGCACAGCGATTCCAGTCTCGCTGCTGCGTTCGACCCGGCCGCCGGCGCTGACGCGCAGCGCATCGGCAATCGCGACCTCGTCCTGGAGGAACGCCGTCATGAGGTGTTCGTGCACGCGCCCGGGCCGGATCACCAGGCTCGGCCCGGGCGAGACGGTGCCAAGGATGGAGCGGTAGCCGACGCCGGCGACGAGATCGTGGCGGGCGCCCAGGCGCCGGCGCTGCCGGACGTCCAGGTCGGCAGTGTGCGCCCGCTCGGCCAGCTCCGCCCGGGCAAGTCCGCTGTAGAAGAGTTGGACGCTGGACTCGGTCCGGCCTCGCGCCGAGCGCTTCCAGGCAAACAGAGCGTTGCCCGCCGTCGACTCGACGCCCGTCTCCTCGACCGTTCGATACGGCGGCGACAGGCGCGCCTCGGAGTGCACGCGGCTGCCGGTGCTGCGCAGCAGATCCGCCTGGAAGGAGAAGGTGTCGGCTTGCGCGCCCCAGTCGAGCCGCGTCCGGGCGTAGGCGGCGTCGAGGTCATCGCCGTTGGCGCGGCCCGAGGTGAGGCCGGACGACTGCCGCTGGAAGTACCGGCCCTGCGTCACGTGCGCGCCACTCGTGCCGAACCGGCCGCCGTAGCTGAAGTCGACGGTCCCCGGCTCGTAGCGGCTCGCATGCGTGGCGACGCGGGCGCCCGGACTCTGGTGGGCGGTCTTCGTGATGATGTTGATGACGCCGTTGATCGCGTTGGTGCCCCAGAGCGACCCGCCAGGCCCGCGGATGACCTCGACCTGCGCGACGGCGTCGAGCGGCAGCAGCTGCATCTCCCAGTTCACGCCGCCGTTGAGCGGCGCGTAGGTGCTGCGGCCGTCGATGAGCACCAGGAGCTTGTTGGCGTGGGTGCCGCCGAAGCCGCGCGCGGTGACCGACCAGGTGTTGGCGTTCAGTTGCGCGACCGAGAGGCCCGGGACCATGCGGAACAGATCGGGCAGCGTCGTCGCGCCGGATCGCCGGATGTCGTCCTCGGTGATGACGTACACGGCAGCCGCGGTCCGGAGGAGCGTCTCTTCCTTCCGCGACACCGACGTAATCTCGACGTTCAGCAGCTCTTCGAGCGACAGCGTCGTCAGGTCGGGCGTCTGCGCGACGACCCTCGAAACACTTGCAACGAGCACGCAGACGACAGTGAACGACGCCACGTTCGAACGCATGCCGCACCATCCAGCACGAGGCGCGCCAGAGGCGTGAGGCCGTCGAAGACGTGGTCGAAGTAGGGCGTGGAGAAGTACTTAGGCGCACCCGCGAGTCGGTCGTGCCGCGGCGGCGTGTGCGCTTTCGCACGCACGCACGCACAGCGTGCGCCGCCATAGCGCACAGCGATCGCCGGGTCCGCTGCTCCATCTATTCGCGGGCCCGGCCTACGAACAGAGGCGGGGCCGCGCATCGCAGAGCGCAGCGGCCCCGCCGGAGTTCCTTGGCACGCGCTGTGCTCCCCACCCGCCCCGTGAGCGCAGCACGCGTCGCACCAGCCTCCGTGCTCGAACGCGCGGCGTACGAGGCGTTGAGCGCAGCCACCGGAATTCCGCTGATCGATCTCGAGAGCACCGAGGTCAGCCCGCTGGCGCTGCGGCTCGTCCCCGAACCGCTCGCCCGGCGGCACCTCGTGTTGCCGATCGCCGAAGACAACCGATCGCTGACCTACGCCACCGCGCAGCCGTTCGCCGCCGAGGTCGACACCGACCTGAGCCTCACGTCCGGACGACAGGCGGACCCGCGGCTCGCCCGTCCCTCGCAGCTCACGCCGGCACTCGACCGCTGCTATCCGCGATCCTCCGGCGTCGAGCCGCGCCGGGCGCCCATCTGCGGCCGTGCCGCGTCCACCGCGCCAGGCGCCCGGCGCGTCCTCATCGTTGATGACGACCGGATGATCCGGATGCTCGTCGGGCTGCTGCTGCAGCGCGGCGGCTACCAGGTGCTCGAAGCCAGGAACGGACGCGAAGGGATCGACATGGCCGTCGCGCATCGCCCGGACCTGCTGATTACCGACCTGCTGATGCCGGAGGTGGACGGCTACGAGACGCTGTCGGCGCTACGCGCCGATGAGGCCTGCGCCCGCATGCCGGTCATCGTGCTGACGGCCGACAGCGGCCCCGAGGTCGAGCGCACGGTGCTCTCGCTCGGCGCCGACGACTATCTCATCAAGCCGTTCGACGCCGAGGTGCTCCTCAGGCGCGTCCGCAGCGTCTTCCTCCGCCGGCTCCCGCTGGCAAGCTGATCGCGAGACCGGTCGCCGGGGTGAAGCGGCTGGCACAGGTGCGACGGTGCGAGGTGCGAGGGTGCGAGGGTGCGTCCGACGGTGCGAGGGTGCGACGGTGCTTCGGAGGGGTTCGACCCGGGCCGCGCCATGAATCAGTCGTTCACGCTTCTTGGTTCTCGCTTCTCGGTTCGTGTTCAGGGTTCGTGTTCGGGGTTCGGTTCGCATCGACGGCACTCCCGACGGGGACCGACGAACGGCAGACCCGAACCGGAACACGAACGGAGAAGGGAGAACCCAGCAGTGTGAACGACGCGTTCGTGAATCATCCAGGAGAGAGACATCCTCTGTGTCTCTGTGCCTCTGTGGCCCGTAATCGCCGGCCTCCTTTCGTATCTCGGACAATATTCGACTATGCTCTAATAATGTCCCGGCTGATCGATCGCCGGCTGACGGGCGCCGTCGCCGCCGACCTGCCGCGAAAGATGGTCCTGCTCTCGGGGCCGCGGCAGACGGGCAAGACCACACTCGTCCGCCGCCTGGTCGAGGCGGGCGGCGGCCGCTATTACAGCTGGGACGCGCCGGCCGACCGGCTCGCCATTCAGAAGCGGCAGCTCGACAGCGACCGGCCGCTCTGGGCCTTCGACGAACTGCACAAGTTCCGGCGGTGGCGCGCCTTCCTCAAGGAACTGACCGACGCCGCCGGGCGGCGCCGGCAGCTGCTCGTCACCGGCAGCGCCCGCCTCGAGGCGTACGGCCACGGCGGCGACTCGCTTCAGGGGCGCTATCTCCCCCACCACCTCCATCCGATCACCTACAGCGAGCTGTGCGCCCTGCCGTTCGGCGAGATCGCCGACATCCCGGCGCTCGGCACGGCGCCGCCACCGCGCGGAATCGAGGATCTCCTGCGCCTGGGCGGCTTTCCCGAGCCGCTCCTCTCAGGCTCCGACCGAAGCGCGGCGCGCTGGCGGCTGGCCTATGGGGCCCGGCTGGTCGAGGAGGAAGTGGCGTCGCTCGAGCAGGTGCGGGAGCTCGAACGGCTCGAGCTGTTGTTCGATCGGCTTGGCGACGTGGCCGGTGGCATCCTGTCGATCAACAGCCTCCGTGAGGACCTCGAGGTGGCGTTCGAAACCGTTCGGAGCTGGATCGCGATTCTCGAGCGGCTCGACGCGGTCTTCCGGCTGCCGCCGTTCGGCGGGCCGCGCATCAAGGCGGTCAAGAAGGAGCAGAAGCTGTACTTCTGGGATTGGGCCCGGCCGGCGTCCGAGGGCGCGCGGTTCGAGAACATGCTCGCGCTCCACCTGCTGCGCGCGGTGCACTGGGCGGCTGACATCGAGGGCGAGAAGCTGCAGCTTCGCTACTTCCGCCATCGCGCGGGACTCGAGGTCGACTTCGTCGTGCTTCGAGGGCGCAGGCCATGGCTGGCCGTGGAGGCGACGCTCTCGGAGTCGGAGCTCGTGCCCGGGCTCCGCTATTTCGTGGAGCGGGCGCGCCCCGACGCGGCGTTCCAGGTGGTCCTCCGGGGCGCCCGGGAGCGGCGTCTGCCCGACATCGGGCCGACGCGCGTTGAAATCGTCTCAGCCAACCGCTTCCTCGCCAATCTACCGTAGGCACGACACACGGCGAGGGTGCGCGAACAGACGGCCGCACGTACGAGGGTGCGACGGTGCGTCCGACGGTGCGAGAGTGCGAGGGTGCCTTGACCCGCACTCTTCGTGAATCAGTCGTTCACGCTTCTTGGTTCTCGCTTCTCGGTTCGTGTTCAGGGTTCGTGTTCAGGGTTCGTGTTCGGGGTTCGGTTCGCATCGGCGGCACTCCCGACGGGGACCGACAAACGGCAGAACCGAACCGGAACACGAACGGAGAAGGGAGAACCCAGCAGTGTGAACGACGCGTTCGTGAATCATCCAGGTTAAAGAACTCCTCTGTGTCTCTGTGCCTCTGTGGCCCGTGATCGGAGACATGGCGCGCCGGCCCATCCACCGTTGTATCCTTGACGCCGATGCCCGACCGGCGCCCCAGGCTGCTCGTGGTCGACGACGAGCCGACGATGCGGAGCGTGGTGCAGCGGTTCGCCGAAGCGCGGGAGTTCGAGGTCATCACCCACGCGGGCGGCCGGGCGCTGCTCGCCGAACTGCGCACGCTCCGGCCCGACGCGGCGCTGCTCGACAAGAACATGCCCGAGGTGGGCGGCCTCGACATCCTGCGCACGATCCGCGAGGTCGATCCCGAGTGCCAGGTGATCCTCATGACCGGCGAGGCGACCATCGACACGGCCATCGAGGCGGTCAAGCTCGGCGCCCTCGACTACCTGAGCAAGCCGCTCGACTTCCCGCGGCTCGGCGAGCTGCTGACGACGGTCCGGCAGAACATCGACCGCCGGCAGCGGCTCCTGGCCGCCGACGGCGAGCTGGCCGGCCGCCTCGAGTTCCACGGCATGATCGGCCGCGGGCCGGCGATGCAGCAGTTGTTCGACCTGCTCCGCCGCATCGCCCCGCACGCCCGGGCCGCGCTCGTCACCGGCGAGACCGGCACCGGCAAGGAGCTCGTCGCCCGGGCGCTCCACAAGCTCGGGCCGCGCCGCGACAGGAAGTTCCTCGCCTTCAACTGCTCGGCCGTGGTCGAGACGCTCTTCGAGAGCGAGCTCTTCGGCCACACCCGCGGCGCGTTCACCGGCGCCGTCGAGGCCAAGGCGGGGCTCTTCGAGCTGGCCGACGGCGGCACGCTCTTCCTGGACGAAGTGGGCGAGCTGCCGCAGCCGGTGCAGGCCAAGCTGCTGCGCGTCATCGAGTACGGCGAGGTGCAGCGGGTCGGCGCCACCGAGGGGCGCAAGGTGGACGTCCGGGTCGTCGCCGCCACCAACCGCCGGCCGCTCGACGAGGTGGCGGCCGGACGGTTCCGGCGGGACCTCTACTACCGGCTGAACGTCGTCGAGATCGGCCTGCCGCCGCTGCGCGACCGGCGCGAGGACATTCCGTATCTGACGGCCGCCTTCATCAAGGAGTTCGCCAGACGGTTCGAGAAGCGGCTCGTCGGGCTGAGCCCGGGGGCGGAGCGGCTCCTCTTCGACGCGCCCTGGCCGGGCAACGTGCGCGAGCTGCGCAACGTGATCGAGCGCGCCTGCATGCTGAGCGAGGGACGCGTCCTCAGCGAACCGGAGGTGCTCACCGCGCTCGGCGGCCGGCCGCTCGAGCGCGGCGACGCTCCCTCCGCGCCCGGCGAGAACGACGAGGACGCCGGGCCGCCGCTCGACCGCGAGACGGTCGAGCGGGCGCTGCAGCAGGTTGGCGGCAACCGGGCCGCGGCAGCCCGGCAGCTCGGCATCAGCCGGCGCGCGCTCTACCGGCGGCTCGACGAGTTCGGCTTGCGTTAGCGCCTCGAAGGGGTCTGACCCCGGGCCGCGCGCCGTGGCGCCCCCATCACACGGGCAAGCCGAGCTCGCGGGCTGCCTGCTCCTGCGCCCCGTCCAGCGTGACGAATCTCGTGAGCGCCTCGCGGCCATGAAACCAGAGCGCGGTCCTTAGATGCGCCAGGTCGAGCGATCGCGGCGTGATGACGGCCGGCAGCAGGCCCGAGTGGCAGAGATCGAGGGTCAGGTCCCGCAGCACGAAGAGCTGCATGTCGTGCTCCAGGCGCTCGACGCACGCGGCGTACTGCTCCGAGGTCAGCAGGCCCTTCCGCGCGAGCCTGGTCAGATTCCGCCTCGCTTCCAGCACGAGGAGCACGCTCGACAGCAGTTCGGCGCCGTCGGTCTCGGCCGCCAGACGGTCCGCCCCGTCCTCGCCCAGCAGGACGCAGAGGTACGCCGACGTGTCGATGTACAGCCGCCGCCGCGGGCGCGGCGGCGCGCCGGGGCTCACCGGTTTCCGCGGTCCTCCAGCAGGACCGCCAGGGACCGCCCCCTCGGTCTCCTGGCGGACCGCGCCAGAGCGGGCCGCAGTCGGCCGCGGCCCACGTGCGCGCCGCGATGCACGTCGCCGCTTCGCGCCGGCTGCAGGTGGACGACCGGCCTGTTGTGCCGGGTCACGACCACGGGGGTGCCGGCTTCGACCTCCGCGATGACCCCGGAGAGGTTTGCCTTGAGGTCCTGAATAGAGACCTTTCTCATGGCCAGTACACTAGCAGATTCTGGCCTGAATGGCGCAGCCGCTCGCCGGCGGTTTCCGGGCGACCCTGTCCAGCCCGCATTATTCGTGAATCAGTCGTTCACGCTTCTCGGTTCTCGCTTCTCGGTTCGTGTTCAGGTTCGTGTTCGGGGTTCGTGTTCGGGGTTCGCGGTTCACTGGCCGGAGGTCTCGCCCACAGTATTCATGAACGAACCGGTCGAGGGGACACGCTCGCGGAGACACGCGTTCGGAGCAGGCCGTTCCGATCACGAAAAACGCCGCGCAGGCCAGCGACACGGCGTGGGGATGGGGGCCCCCACGCCATTGCGACCGACGATACGCCAGAGCGGCGTTTTTCCGGCCTGCGGAGCCGCGTTTCGGAGCGAACGTGTCTCCTCGACCCGGCTCGAAGATGAACGACGAACGGCAGCCCCGAACCGGAACACGAACGGAGAAGGGAGAACCCAGCAGTGTGAACGACGCGTCCGTGAATAATCCAGGCTAGATCTGTGAGCCCGAGGCGAGGCGCGCGAAGATCGGCCGCAGCCGCGCGGCGCTCGCGCCGAGCTCCTCGGGAAGCACGCGCATCTCGCCGACCACCGTCATGAAGTTGGTATCGCCGCTCCAGCGCGGCACCACGTGCACGTGCAGGTGATCGAGGATGCCCGCGCCCGCCGACGTACCGAGGTTGATCCCGACGTTCAGGCCGTGCGGCCGGTACGCCTCGGTGAGCGCCGCCTCGGCGCGCTGCGTCAGCCGCCCGATCTCGCCGAGCTCCGCCTCGGTCAGCTCGCCGAGCGTGGCGACGTGCCGGTAGGGCACCACCATCAGATGGCCGTTGTTATACGGGTAGAGATTGAGGATGACGTAGCAGGTGGTCCCCGCGCAGACGACCAGGTCGGCCTGCGTCGCGCAGAAGATGCAGGGGGAGCCGGAGCCGGCGGCGCCGCGCGTCACGTAGTCGAGACGCCAGGGCGACCAGAGGCGATCCACATTCCACGTTTCAACGTGCCGGCGGTCTTCAGACCGCCGCCGAGTCTGGAGCTGGAAGCGCAGGCGCCGGGCTCGGCGCCGGCGAGGGCTCGGCCGCCTGGCGGTTGATCAGGTCCTTCAGCTCCTTGCCCGGCTTGAAGTAGGGCACCTTCTTCGGCGGCACGTCCACCTTGTCGCCGGTCTTCGGATTGCGCCCCTTCCGGGGCTCGCGCTTCCGCAGCCGGAAGCTGCCGAACCCCCGCAGCTCGATCTTCTCGCCGCGGTGCAGCGCGTCGATGATGCTCTTGAACACCGTGTCGACGATGACTTCCGAGTGCTTCTTGGTCAGATCGGAGACCCGCGACACTTCCTCCACGAGCTCCGCCTTCGTCATGCTGCCGCCAGGAGTGCTCATCTCTGAGTCCTTGTCGGGCCCCAGGCCCCAGGCCTCGAGCCCCCGAAGACCTACCGGTTCTTGAAGTGGTCCCCGAGCGTCGCCGTTCCCGTCCCCTCGTTCTCGGAGGCGTAGGCCTCGAAGTCGGTGCGGTGGTCGTCCGACTTGAGGGCGCGAATGCTCAAGCCGATCTTCCGCTCCTGCGGGCTCAGCTTGATGATCTTCAGCTGGTAGGCGTGCCCCACCTGCAGGTCGATCGTCTCGCCGCCGTGGCTGTCGTCGAACTCGGAGACGTGGATGAGCCCCTCGATCCCTTCGTCCAGCTCGACGAAGGCGCCGAAGTTCGTCATCCGCGTCACCTTCCCTTCGACGACGCCGCCCACGTGGTGGCGCGAGAAGAAGTCGTCCCAGATGTCGGTGGCGAGCTGCTTCAGCCCGAGCGAGAGCCGCTGGTTGTCGGCGTCGATGCTCAGCACCATCGCCTCGACGAGGTCGCCTTTCTTGACGACCTCGGACGGGTGCTTGATCCGCTTGCTCCACGACATGTCGGAGATGTGGATCAGGCCGTCGATGTCCTCCTCGACCTCGACGAAGGCGCCGAACTCGGTGAGGTTGCGCACCTTCCCCTTGATGCGCGTGCCGACCGGGTACTTCTCGGCCAGCTCGTGCCACGGGTTGCTCTCCACCTGCTTGAGGCCGAGCGAGATGCGCCGGGCCGCCGGGTCGACGCCGAGGACCATCGCCTCCACCGTGTCGCCGACGTTGAGGATCTTCGACGGGTGCTTCACCCGCTTGCTCCACGACATCTCGGAGACGTGGATGAGCCCCTCGACGCCCGCCTCGAGCTCCACGAAGGCGCCGTAGTCGGTCAGGCTCACCACCTTGCCGCTCACGCGCACGCCCACGGGGTAGCGGTCCTGCACCGACGCCCACGGATCCTGGATGAGCTGCTTGTGCCCGAGCGACACGCGCTCGGTGGCCGGGTCGTACTTGAGCACGGTCACGTCGACCTCGTCGTTCACCTTGAAGAGCTCCGACGGATGGCCGACGCGCCCCCACGACATATCGGTGATGTGCAGCAGGCCGTCGATGCCGCCGAGGTCGATGAACGCGCCGTAGTCGGTGATGTTCTTCACCGTGCCGCGCAGCACCTTCCCCTCGGCCAGCGTCTCGAGCGTCGTCTTCTTCTTCTCGGCGTTCTCCTCCTCGAGGAGCGCCTTGCGCGAGAGCACGATGTTGCCGCGCTTCTTGTTGACCTTGATGACGCGCATCCGGAGCTCCTGCCCCTTGAGCGCGTCGAGGTTGCGGACCGGACGGATGTCGATCTGCGACCCCGGGAGGAAGGCGCGGACGCCGATATCGACCGCCAGCCCGCCCTTGATCCGCTCGATGACGCGGCCGATGACGACCTTCCGCTCGGTGTAGGCCTTCTCGACCTCGTCCCAGATCTTCATCTTCTCGGCCTTCTCGCGGGAGAGCACGATGTGGCCGTCCCGGTCCTCGGTGCGCTCGAGCAGCACGTCGACAAGGTCGCCGGGCTGCACGGTCACCTGCCCGGACTCGTCGAGGAACTCGCTGACGGCGATGAGGCCTTCCGACTTGTAGCCGACGTCGACGACAACGTCGGTCTCGGTGACCTGGAGGACGGTGCCCTTGACGACTTCCCCTTCCGCCATGTTGCGGAAGCTGTCGTCGTAGATGCCGAGCATGGCCGCGAACTCCCGCGGGTCCACGTCTTCGTGTGGCATCGGCGTGAACGCCGGGCCGGCGGGTCTGCCGGCCCGGGTGCGTGCCGGTGCGCCGGGCTGGTCGCCCGCTTTCTCGGGCGAGATCAACCCGCTGTCTGGGTGTGCCATTCGATGCGCGTCCTCCTCGATCGTCCCTGCCGCGCGCCCGGGGCACGGCGGTCAGGGCGTGCCCTTCGACCGGGCGCCTGGGGCGCCTCGCTTCGGGGCAGGCCGGTGTCGTGCTGTGGCCGCTCGACTCCGCTCGAGCCAACCTCGAGCGACGTCGACACGGTTGCGGGGACCGGCCCCCCGCAGATATAAGGGCGTTGGACGAGTCGCTGCCCTTCGACTGCCGTTCGGCTATGCTCGAGGTCGCGCTGAGCATCGCCACGGGCGACGAACGCGGCAGAGCGAACTGAACGGAGGGTCGAGAGTCGGGGCCTCACGTCCCCCACGGCGAGCAGTTCTCCGACGCCGATAAGATATAGAGGATAGGTCACTTATCGGTCACTGTCAAGGTAAGCTCCGGAACCCAGCCGGTCGCGGCCTGGGCGAACGAAAGGATGAGCCATGGCCAAACGCAAGGCGGCACGCGCCTCCAGGCGCACGACGAAGGCACAGCGCCCCGGCAGCAGCCGGTCTCGCACGCGCGCGGCGGTCCGGAAACGGGGCATCGCCGGAAAGACGGCTCGCCGGCGCACCGCTTCGGCGAAGCCGGCACGCCCGCGCACGGCCAAGGCCGCCCGCCCGAAGGCGTCGGCCCGTCTTCGTACGACTTCAGCGGGACAGGCTCGCCGGCGCACGGCTTCAGCGAAGCCGGCGCGGACGGGCGCTCGGAAGGTGCAGACCCGCCGGGCGCCGGCGCTCGACCGCGAGCGCCGCACCATCGGCGACGAAGGGCTCGTGCCGACGCCGCCCTCCTCGCTCGACCTCGACCGCACCGCCTCGGCCGTGCGCAGCGGCCGGCGCGAGCTCCACGAGAAGCTCAGCCAGCACACCGAGACGAGCCCGGCGCTGACCGGCGGCGATATCGACGCCGACTGGGAGTCGGCCTACTCGGTGGGCGACGAGGCGCCGGGCGGCGACAACCCGACGCCCGACCAGGACATCGTCGATGACATCGGCCGCGCGGTCGGCGTGGAGTACGAGGACAACGAGGAGCTGAAGGGCGACAAGAAGATCAGCGATCGCGACCGGAAGCGCTGGGAGCTGGACCCGGCGTCGGCGGAGGACTACGACGATCGCTGACAGGCGGAAGGCGAATGGCTGAAGGGTGAGCCCCGGACCTTCAGCCGTCCGCCTTCCGCAGTGCACGCCGGACGAGTGCGAGCACGGTCTCGACCACGTCCTCGATCGGCATGCCGGTGGTATCGATGCGCACCGCATCGGGCGCGAGCGTGAGCGGGGAGGCGGCGCGCATGGTGTCGGACCGGTCGCGCGCCTCGATCGCCTCCGCCACGGCCGCCTGACCCGCCGTGCCGCCGCTGTGCGCCGGGTCGGCCGCGCGCCGGCGCGCGCGCTCCTCGGCCGACGCATCCAAGTAGACCTTCACGTCGGCGTCGGGAAAGACGACCGTGCCGATGTCGCGTCCCTCCATGACCACGCCGCCCGCTTCCGCCTCGGCGCGCTGACGCCGCACCAGGACCTGCCGGACCCGCGGCAGCCGCGCCACGGCCGCCGCGGCGCGGTCGATCTCGGGCGTGCGGATGGCGCTCGTCACGTCGTGGCCGTCGATGGTGATGCGCCCGCCTTCGATGACCATGCGCGCCCGCCCGGCCAGCCCGGCCACGGCCGCCTCGTCGTCGAGGGTGAGGCGATCGAGGAGCGCCTTCCACGCCACCGCCCGGTACATCGCGCCCGTATCGAGATGCCGGTAGCCGAGCGCCTCCGACACGCGGCGGGCGACGGTCCCCTTCCCCGCGCCGGAGGGACCGTCGATGGCGACGATCGGCCCTTTCACCAAACGCCAATGCTAACATGCGACGGCGATGCGCCTGCGGCGTTCACTCGTCGTGCTGCTCGTTGCGGCGGCGCTCGCTGTCGCGGCGCGCCCCTACGTCGGTGCGGCGTCGCTCTTTGTCCGCGTCGCCAACACGGGCGGGACCGTCGAGCGATTCTTCGAGGCGCGCGCCCGCAGAGTCGACGTGCAGCCGCCGCACACGGTGCCGACGCGTGAGGGCGGCGTCACGGCGCAGTACTATCGTCCCGAGGGCGCCATCCGCCGATCGGTGCTCCTCGTGCCGGGCGTGCACTCGATGGGGATCGCCGAGCCGCGGCTCACCGCGCTCTCGCGCGATCTCGCCGGCAGCGGCATCGCCGTCATGGCGATGGCGCTCCCCGACCTCACCAACTACCGGATCACGGCGCGATCGGCCGACGCGATCGAAGACGCCGTCGCGTGGCTCTCGGCGCAGCCGGCGCTCGCGCCCGACGGCCGCGTCGGCCTCATCGGCATCAGCTTCGCCGGCGGCCTCGCCATCGTCGCCTCCGGCCGCCCCTCGGTCCGCGACAAGGTGGCCTACGTCGTTTCCTTCGGCGGACACGGCGATCTCGGGCGCGTGCTGCGTTACCTGGCGACCGGCGAGGCGGTGCAGGCGCCGGGCATCGACACCCACCCGCCGCATGATTACGGCGTCGCCGTGATCCTGCACGCCGCGGCCGACCGCGTCGTGCCGGCCGAGCAGGTGGCGCCGCTGCGCCAGGGGATCCGGACGTTCCTGCTGGCGTCGCAGCTCACGCTCGTCGACATGAAGGAGGCCAACGCCACCTTCGCGACCGCCCGCGAGATGGTGAAGGCGCTGCCCGAGCCGTCGGCGACGTACCTGACGTACGTGAACGAGCGGAACGTCAAGGCGCTCGGACAGGTCCTGGTGCCGCACCTCGGGCTCGAAGCGGACCCGGCCGCCTCCCCCGAGCGCACGGCGTCGGCGCCGGCCGCGCCGGTCTTCCTGCTGCACGGCGACGGCGACACGGTGATTCCGACCGCCGAGTCGGCGGTGCTCGCCGACTACCTGCGGGCAAAGGGCGTCGGCGTGCACCTGCTCATCAGCCGGATCATCACCCACGCCGAGCTCGATCGCTCGGCGGCGGCGGCCGAGATCTGGCGGCTCATCGCCTTCTGGGCGGAGGTCTTGCGGCGGTAGCGTCGACTAAAGAGATGCGGCTGAGGCTCCAGGAGATCGCTCGGCGGCGGCTGGCGTCCCACATGGCGAAGCCGCTCGCCACGCCGGAACACGTTCGGTCGGCCGTCTCCGGCCGCTCGACGCTCGGGTCGCGCCCTGAGGCGTTCGCCACGGCGAACGCCTCGTCGAGGAGGCGCGGCAACGAACCGCGATTCGCGGCGGCGCTCAACCTCGCTGGTCCCCAGAGCCGCCTCGCGTGTTCACGCCTGCCGGTCATCGGCGGTGGCTCGAGGCTTCGCCACGCGGGACCTCAACCGCCGCTGGTATGTCGGCGCCGGCCGGCCGTCGGAGCACGGCGAGCGCACGGCGAAGCCGGAAATTGGCCGGCGCGATTCATCGACGCGAGTTCGTCCCGCGCGATCCGTGACGTTCGAGGTAGCAACATCGGTGCATGCCGCGCCGGCGGGCGTCCGAGTTGGGCACTACTCGCGCCGGCTGCGGCAGGTATGAGCGCCGGTCAATTTCCCGCCGTGCGGAGCCGGCCGCCGGGTGCCGACATGCCAACGGCGGTCATCAGCTTGTCGCGATGCAGCTGAGGCTCCAGAAGATCCTCTCCCAGGCCGGCGTCGCCTCCCGCCGCGCGGCCGAGACGCTCATCGCCAGCGGGCGCGTCTCGGTGAGCGGCGTCACCGTGCGCGAGATGGGAACGAAGGCCGACCCGGCCCGCGACGACATCCGCGTCGACGGGCGGCGCGTCAGGGGGCCCGAGCGGCACCGCTACATCCTGCTCAACAAGCCCGCCGGCTACGTGACCACCCGGTCGGATCCGCAGCGCCGGCCCACGGTGATCGATCTGCTCCGGGGCGTGCGCGAGTACCTCTATCCGGTGGGCCGGCTCGACTACGACACCGAGGGGCTGCTGCTCGTCACCAACGACGGCGAGCTGGCCGCCCGGCTCACGCACCCGCGACACGGCGTCGAGCGCGCCTACGAGGCGCGTGTCGCCGGCGTGCCGGACGAGGACGACCTGCAGCGGCTGCGCCGCGGGATCCCGCTCGACGGCCGGCGAACGCTCCCGGCGGAGGTCGCGCTCGTCATCCCGCGGCGAGGCGCGGAGCGTGTCCTCCGGGTGACGATTCGCGAGGGGCGCACGCGCCAGGTGCGGCGGATGTGCGAGGCGGTGGGCCATCCGGTGCGCGCGCTGCGGCGCGTCCGGATCGGCCCGCTCGAGGATCGCGCGCTCGCGCCCGGAAAGTGGCGCGAGCTGACGCCGGCGGAGGTCCGCCGGCTGCGCACCGCGGCAACGCGCGTTACTCGCCCGGCGGCGGGGGCGGAGGCGGCGGGCTCACGTGGAACTCGACGATGATGTAGTCGTCGCCGACCTGATCGACCATGCCGACGGGGGTGGCGTGACCACTGGTCATCACCGAATTCAGATACAGCGTCACCGTGGCGCCCCCGCTCGCGGGGAACGCGCGGTGCGTGAACACCGTCTTCTCGTACGTCGTCGCGAAATCGATGTCGGCCACCCGGAAGTGCGAGCGTTCCGTGTCGTCGGCGCCGCACGTCGTCGGACTGTCCGACCAGACGAGATAGCCGCTGTCGGAGGCCGCGAACAGGTGCTTGATCTGGACGTGATGCTTGCCGGTCACCGTGAGCAGGCCCGCCGGCGCCCCGGCGGGTACGGTCACGGTCACCGATCCCTGATTCGTGCACGCTTCAGGCATCGTCGTCAGGCCCGGGCCGGTGAAGACCCACGCCTCGCTCCCCGGTCCCGGAGGCCCTGCTGGTCCGGCGAGATTCCACGAGACACTGAGCTCCGGCCGACGGCAGTCGCCCGGTCCTTCGACCAGACGGAGTTGCCCGTTGGGCCCGGCGCATGCGTAGATGACAGGCCCCGGCACTGAGGCCCGGCGCTGTGCAATCGCGAAGGTCGCCGCCAGACAAATCAACACGGTCAGTACCGCGACGATGGCACGAGAGGGTCGCATAGGCACTCCTTGACGGCCCAACTGTACAGCTACTCCTTATCGCCGCTCACACTTTCCTGAGAGGCGACATCACTTACAGTTTCGTTGCCGTCGTCGTCGCCGAGCGGCAGCATGTCGTCGCGCGGCGTGATCTCGGTGAGGCCGGCGGGCGGGTCGAACCCGAGCGCCTCGGCCATGTCCTCGACGCGGGGCAGATCGCTCAAGTCCTTCAGCCCGAAGCGGATCAGGAATTCCTTCGTGGTGGCGTAGAGGAACGGACGGCCGACGACGCTTCGGCGGCCGACGATCTTGACGAGGTGGCGCTCGAGCAGCGTCCCGAGCACGCCCGCCGTGTTGACGCCGCGAACCTCGGAGATCTCGACGGCGGTGATCGGCTGCTTGTACGCGATGACGGCGAGCGTTTCGAGCGCCTGCACCGTCAGCTTCAGCGTCGAGCGCTCGTGAAACAGGCGCCGCACCCACTCGTGGAGCTCCGGGCGGGTGACGATCTGGTACCCGCCCGCCACGTCGACGAACTGGAGCCCCGGGCGCTGGTTGTAGTCGGTCCGGAGCGCCTCGACGGCGGCGGCGACGTCCTCCTTCGGCTCGTCGGCGAGCAGCCGGTACAGCATGCGGGGTGTGATCGGCTCGGGCGAGGCGAAGATGAGCGCCTCGACGATCGCCGTCAGTTCCGCCGAGGCGACTCCAGGGTGACGATCGTCGTTCACGCTTCTCCCTTCTCTCTTCTGGGTTCGGGTTCGGTGCCGGGTTCGTCGTTCCGCGTGTCCCGTTGCCGGAACCCCGACCCGAGCCAGGACACGAACCGCCGACCGGGAACCGGAGCGTGCGACCGACAGTCTCTCATGCCTGCTGGGGATCCCCAATCGGATGCGGCGCATCGGCGGGGCGCGCCCGCTTGTAGACGCGAATCGGCCCGAAGCCGGCCGACTGGAAGACCCGGACGAGCTTCAGCCGGATCATCTCGAGCAGCGCCAGGAACGTGACGATCATGAACGGGCGCGATCCGTCGCCGTCGGTGAACAGCTCCTCGAAGCCGCACGCCTCGGTCTCGGAGAGCCGCGCCAGCAACTGGGCGATCCGGTCCTCGATCGACACCTGGTCCGGCGGCAGCACCATCGGCGGCCTGCGGCTGGCGCGCTCCAGCACGCCGCGGAACGCCGTGAGCAGGCTGAAGAGGTCGACGTCGAGCTCCGGCTCGAACGGATCGCCACTGGCGGCGGCCACGCTCGCCTCGCCGCGCGGAAACTGCGCGCCCCGCAGCGTCTCGCGGTCGTGCAGCAGCCCGGCGGCCGCCTTGAACTTCTGGTGCTCCAGCAGGCGCCGCACGAGCGCCTCCCGGGGATCCTCTTCGGGGCCGGCATCCTCCTGCGACGGATCCGGGCGCGGCAGCAGCATGCGCGACTTGATGTGAATCAGCGTCGCCGCCATCACCAGGAACTCCCCCGCCACGTCGAGGTTCAGCTCCTGCATCAGGCGGATGCACTCGAGGTACTGTTCGGTGACGAGCGCAATCGGAATGTCGTAGATGTTCACCTCGCTTGTGCGAACGAGGTGAATGAGCAGGTCGAGCGGCCCCTCGAACGCCTCGAGCCGCACGTGGTAGGCGTCGGGCGACGACTCGAAGTCGGGATGGTCGTTCATCTAGTACCGCAGCCTGACCGCGTCCCTGACGCGCGCCAGGGTATCCTCGGCGATCGTCCGGGCGCGGCGCGACCCCTCCAGGGCGATCTCCTTGATCCGCTCGGGCCGCGCGAGGATCTCCCGCCGCCGCTCCCGCATCGGGTCGAGCATCGCGTTGACGGCCCGGGCGAGCTTCGTCTTCACCTCGACGTCGCCCACCGCGCCGGCGCGGTACCGCGTCTTCAGATCCTCGACTTCCGCCGCGTCGGTGTTGAAGGCATCGTGGTACATGAAGACCGGGTTCCCTTCGACGGTGCCGGGGATGTCGGCCCGGATCCGCTTCGGGTCGGTGTACATCTGCCGCACCTTCTTCAGCACCGTGTCGGCGTCGTCGGTGAGGTCGATCGTGTTGCCGTAGCTCTTGCTCATCTTCCGGTTGTCGAGCCCGGGGAGCCGCGGCACCCTCGTCAGCAGCGGCTGCGCCTCGACGAGCACCGGTCCGTAGAACTGGTTGAACCGCCGCACCACTTCCCTGGAGAGCTCGAGGTGCGGCACCTGGTCCTCCCCCACGGGCACGAACCGGCCGTCGTAGATCGCCACGTCGGCCGTCTGCAGGAGCGGATAGCCGAGGAAGCCGAGCGTCGACAGGTCCCGGTCGGCGAGTTGCTCCTGCTGCTCCTTGTAGGTGGGCACGCGCTCGAGCCACGGAATCGGCACCACCATCGAGAGCAGCAGGTAGAGCTCGGCGTGCTCGGGGACGAGCGACTGGACGAAGATCGTGCTGCGCTCCGGGTCGACGCCCGCCGCGATCCAGTCGGCCACGTTGTCGAGGGCGTACCCGGTGATGGCGCCGGAGCTGGCGTACTCGCTCGTGAGCGCGTGCCAGTCGGCGACGAAATAGAAGCAGTCGAACCGGTCCTGGAGGCTCGTCCAGTTCCGCAACGCGCCGACCAGGTGCCCCAGGTGGAGCTTCCCGGTCGGCCGCATCCCGCTGACGACCCGGGGTCTGACCCGGGGTCTGACCCTGTCGTTCACACGCTCTACAGCAGCCACGAGAGGAGCAGTTCGGCCGGCGGCGACACCAGCGTCCAGAGCACGCCGGAGAGCAGCAGGCCGTAGAGAATGAGGAACCCGAACGGGCGGAGCCGATCGAAGGCGCCCGCCATCGATCCGGTGAGCAGACCCGACAACACGTTGCCGCCGTCGAGCGGCGGAACCGGCACCATGTTGAACACGGCCAGCAGCACGTTCACCACGACCATCGTCTGGAACAGATAGTCCAGCCGCGCGGTCACCGACACCGCAATCGCGTCGCCCGAGGCGGCGACCGGCGCGAGCGCCGCCAGCACGATCGCCGCGGCCACGGCCAGGACGAGGTTGCTCGCCGGACCGGCGGCGGCGACCATCATGAACTTCCGCCGCCAGTTGCCCCGGAGCCGCGCCGTGCTCACCGGCACGGGCTTCGCCCAGCCGATGAGCGGCAAGTTCGTCACCATCGCCAGCAGGGGAAAGACGATCGTGCCGATCGGATCGACGTGCACGACCGGATTGAGCGACAGCCGCCCGAGCCGCCGGGCGGTCTCGTCGCCGAGTCGATCCGCCGACCAGGCGTGCGCGGCCTCATGGACCGTCAGCGAGACGACGAGGACGATGAAGCCGGTGAGCAGCCTGGTGAAATCGATCGTGAACACGCGCGGGGACAGCGTACCACAGGCCCCAGGCCCCAGGACTCAGACCACCGACCGGTCCGAAGGATCGGGGCGCAGGCGGGAGGCCTAGAAGAAGCGCTGCGGGACGACGATGGTGTCGCCGGGCTCGACCATGTCGGTCAAGGCGACCCGCAACTCGTACCTCCTGCCGCCCACCATCCGCACCACCTGGATGCGCGAGGCCGACGCGCGGTCCGTCAGGCCGCCGGCCAGCGAGAGCGCCTGCAGCAGCATCGTCTCTTCCGGCAGCGGATAGGCGCCGGGGTTGCGGACCTGGCCGAACACGTAGACGTTCTCGGCGCGGAGGACGAAGAGGCTGTCGCCCGCGTCGAGCATCACTGGCAGCACAGACCCGCTCTGAATGTCGCGGATGTTCACCCGTGCCGCCTCTTCCCCGCCCGCGCGGGCGATCACGACCTCGCCGCTGGCGGTCGGCAGCGTCGAGCCGGCCAACGCCAGCGCCTCGACGAGCGGCATCTGGCTCGACAGCGCGTAGGCGCCCGGCTTCTGCACCTCGCCGAGGATGAAGATCCGCTGGCTCCGGTACGTCCCGACGGCGACGGTGATCTGCGGATTCCGGAAGAAGCCCATCTCGACGAGGCGCCGGCGCAGCTCCGCCTCGAGTTCGCGCAGCGTCAGCCCGCCGGCGCTCAGCCGGCCGACGAGCGGATAGGTGAAGGTGCCGTCGGTTTCCACCACGAACCGGCCCGACAGCTCCGGCTCGTCGTAGGAGGTGATGACCAGCACGTCTTGCGGGCCGACGGCGTAGTCGCCGGACGGCGACGCCTGCGTCGCGAGCACGGAACCGGTGCTCAGGGCGCAGGCGAGGGCCGCGGCAGCAGCCCGTCGGAACCGGGGCGATGGCGTCTTCATGCCTTCCAGTGTCGCCCCCCAGGCTGATAGTGTCAAAGACATCTTTTGGAGACTTGTGATAGGTTTGGACTATGGCGTCTCCGGCGCTGCCGGCCGTCTCCCTCCGGCAGCTCGAATATGTGGTCGCCGTCGCCGACCACGGCAGTTTCCGCCACGCCGCCGAGGCGTGCCACGTGGCGCAGCCGTCGCTCAGCGCGCAGGTCGCGCTCGTCGAGGAGGTGCTCGGCGTCCGCCTGTTCGAGCGCGATCGCCGCGGCGTCCGCCTGACGCCGGCCGGCGAGGCCGTAGTGGTGCAGGCGCGGCAGGTGCTCGTCGAGGTCGCCGACCTCCGGACCGTCGCCCAGCAGTTCAGCGATCCGTTCCGGGGCACGCTGCGCGTCGGCGTCATTCCGACGGTGGGCCCGTACCTCCTCCCCTTCCTCGTCCCGGCGCTCACCCGGGAGTATCCGAAGCTGACGTTCCTCTGGACCGAGGATCGCACCGCCGTGCTCGTGGGGCGGCTCACCGACGGCACGCTCGACGCCTCCGTCATGGCGCTCGAGGCCGACATCGGCAGCTGCGAATATGCGATCCTCGGGCGCGACCCGTTCGTGCTGGCGTCGGGGCCCGCCCATCCGTTGATGAAGAGCCGCAAGCCGGCCACACCCGCCGAACTGGACGAGGTGCCGCTCCTGCTGCTCAACGAGGGGCACTGTTTCCGCGATCAGGTGCTCGGGTTCTGCGCCGACGCGCACGCCAAGGCGCGCAGGACGAGCTTCGAGGCGACCTCGCTCTCCACGCTGGTCCAGATGGCGAGCGTCGGCACCGGCGCCACGCTCCTGCCCGCACTGGCGCTGCCGGTGGAGAACCGGCGCGGCCAGTTGCGGGTGCGCCGCTTCGCGCCGCCGGCCCCGAGGCGCACGCTCATCCTCGCCTGGCGGCGCCGCTCGCCCCTCAGGCCCGCGCTCAGCCGGATCGCCGAGACAATGCGCCAGACGTATCCGAAGAGAGGGGCGGAATAGCGCCCGCTCATCAGCGCGTCGCGGCGGGCAACTGGATCGACTCGAGGTAGGCGACCAGGCTCGCGATCCGCGCCCGGGCACGCGCGTCGGATTCGAAGGCGCGGAAGATCGGTCCCCACACCGGCATCGCGGAGCTGCCGTGCGCGGGGATCGCGCGTCCCGTTCCCGCGAGCAGCTCCCGGACGCGCTCGCGGGGGAAGGTCCCGCGTTCCTTCGCGGAGAGACGCGTGAGGTCGGCCGGGCGCTTCCGGAGCCCCGGCGCCACCGGGCCGTCGCCGGTCGCGGTGATCCCGTGGCACGGCGCGCAGTAGCGGTCGAAGGAATCCCGCCCGGCCAGCGAGTCAATGAGCGCCGGCGCCGGCTCGGTGCGGGTCTGTCCCGCCACCGGCGCGAGGGTGCACGCCCCGAGCGCGACAACGGCAAGCAGGCGGGTCGGCGGATGCATGGTCGTAGCCCGCGACGGTGCAATCCAGGTGCCTCGACCGGACGCGCCACAATCGGCGGACGGCCGGGCGAGGGGCGGCGCCGGGGCGCGCGGAATTCCGGCCGGGGGCGGAATATCTCGTGAACCGCGCGGCTGTGGTAGAAGAACTAAGGACGCGATGCTGCGCACCCGTCTCTCGTTCGCCGGCGCGGCGCTCGCCGCCACGAGCGGCGTGCTGTTTGTGGCGGTGTTCCTCGTCGACCTGTTCGGCTTCCACACCAATCCCTACATCGGCATTCTCTTCTTCCTGGTCTTTCCGGCCTTCTTCGCGCTCGGCCTGCTGCTCCTTCCCCTCAGCGCGTTCCTCGAGCGGCGCCGGCGCCGCGCCGGACGCCCGCCGTCCGAGCTGCACTGGCCGCGCGTCGATCTCAACGACCCGTCCCAGCGGCGCGCCGTCTTCGCCGTGGCGCTGCTCACGATGGTCAATCTCCTCGTGGTGTCGCTGGCGACGTACCGAGGCGTCGAGTTCATGGACTCGGTCACCTTCTGCGGCCAGGTGTGCCACCAGGTGATGCAGCCCGAATTCGCCGCGTACCAGGACAGCCCCCACTCGCGGGTCACCTGCGTCGAGTGCCACATCGGCCCTGGGGCGCCGTGGTTCGTCCGGGCGAAGCTGTCGGGCACGCGACAGGTGTTCTCGGTCCTCATGGCCAGCCACGAGCGGCCGATCCCGTCGCCGGTGGAGGACCTGCGCCCGGCGCGCGACACGTGCGAGCGCTGCCACTGGCCGGAGAAGTTCCACGGCGACAAGGTCAAGGTGATCCGCGAGTACGCCGAGGACGAGAGGAACACCGAGACGGTGAACACGCTGCGGATCCACATCGGCGGCGGCAGCGAGCGGCTCGGCATCGCCGCGGGCATCCACTGGCACATGAACGTGGCCAACGAGATCGAGTACGTCGCGCTCGACCAGGCGCGGCAGTCGATCGGGTACATCTGGCTGCGCGACCGGCAGGGGAACGTGCGCGAGTACTTCGCCGAGGGGGTGACCTCCGATGCGCTTCAGGGGCGCGAGCGGCGCCGGATGGACTGCATGGACTGCCACAACCGCCCGGCCCATCCGTTCGCGCTCTCGGCCGAGCGCGCGGTGGACGAGGCGATGGCGACCGGAGAGATCGCCGCGACGCTCCCCTACGCCAAGCGCGAGGCGGTGGCCGCGCTCGAGGCGGCGTACCCGGACCACGGCGCCGCCGCCACGGGCATCGCGGCCCGGCTACGCGACTTCTACCGCGCGCAGTACCCGACGGTCTACGCCTCGCGCCGGCAGGACGTGGAGCGCGCGATCCGGGCGGCCGACGGGCTCTACCGGCGCAACGTCTTTCCGGAGATGCGCGTCGGCTGGGGGACCTATCCGAACAACATCGGGCACATGGCGTTTCCGGGGTGCTTCCGCTGCCACGACGGCAGCCACGCCAGCCGCGACGGCACGCTCATCCGGCAGGAATGCGACCTCTGCCACGATTTCGAGTGAGCCGGAGATCGCGTCGTTCGCACTTCTCACTTCTGGGTTCTCGGTTCGTGTTCTGGGTTCGGTTCCAGGTTCCAGGTTCGAGGTTCGCAACGTGCGTCAAGACACGAACCGAGAACCCGAACGCCGAACCGAACGTGAACACGAACCGAGAAGGTAGAAGTGAGAACTGTGAACGTCTCTCCTCTCAGAAGCGATAGATCACCCTCACGAAGCCGCTGTGTCCTGTGTACGGCCGGTTGCCGTAGCCGGTGACGAGTCCGCCCAGCCAGTCGATGCGCGGATCGCCGGTCGCCGGTAGGAACCCCACCGGTCCGTTCGTGTCGATCGTGTCGAAGTCGACGATGTCGAGCTTCTCGAAGTAGTAGCCGAATCCGACGCCGGCGCGGGCGGTGAAGAAGTACTGCACGTCGGCCGTCGCCCGATGCCACGTGTTCTCCACGTCGGGCAGCGGGATGAACTGGTTCAGCCCGGCGAGCGCCGCCACGCGCGGCCCGCCGTGCACGAACGAGTTGTCCGAGTCGCTGTAGTCGTAGCTGAAGCGGATGTCGGTGTTCCGCACGGCCCGCAGCAGGTCGAGATACGCGGTCACCGTATCGACCTTGTCGTCGTTGTCGAGCGTCCAGTTCCGGTTGCGGTCGGTCCAGCTCGGGTCCGGCGGCGGACTGGCGTTGCGCGAGAGCTGGAGCGAGCTGTACCGGTCGCGGCCGTAGTTGGCGCCGAGCGAGACGACGTCGGTCGGCTGGACGTTGAACCCGGTGTTCCAGGTCACCACGTCCGACTCGTGCAGCCCGAACAGTTCGCCCGGCCGGCTCACCGGTGCGGAGGGGTCGACCCGGTAGCGGTCCCGGCCGCCGCCGAACTGGGCGTAGACGTCCACGTTGTCGCGGGGCATCACCGTGACGATCACCGCCCCGCGCGTGCGGTCGCGGTCGGCTTCGTCGTAGTAGCGCAGCGTCGGCTGCGTGCCGCCCGGGCCGGTGATGAGCGTCAGGTCCTCGGTCTCGGACAACCCGTGGACCTCGACCAGGCCCGAGCCGCGCCGGCGCGCCGCGTCGAAGGAGGCGCGCACGGTCACCCACGGGCTGGTATAGGTGTCGTAGGAGACGCGGACGATGTTCTCGCCGACGTCCGCGAAGCCGCGGCCGTGGCGCTCCACCGTCTCGTGCCCGTAGCCGAGGCGCACGGTGCCCCAGCCGCCCGGCGTGAACGCCGCGTTGGCGTCGAAGATGTGCCGCGAGATGTCGTACTGGTGCGACAGCCCTTCCTCGATCTCCTCCGGCACCGCGTCGAAGCGCACGTACTCCCGCGCGTCGAAGGCCGGCGTCCGCACGTCGCGATCGTTGAAGCGGTAGCGCACCGTGAAGTTCACCACGCGGGACGGCCGCGAGCTGAGGTTGATGAGCGTGTTCACTCCTCTGGCCTCGGCGTCCGCGGTTGTCCGCGGCAGCGCCGCCAGATGTGGGAACGCCGCAAAGACGACCGGCGAGTTGATCACCGGGTTCGTCGTCCAGGGGATGAGGTCCTCGTCCTGCGTCTGCTGCGTGAGCTGCGCCACGCCGTTGAGGGTGGTGCGGCCGCGCAGCTTGTAGAGGGCGGTGGCGCTCACCACGTTCTGCACGTTGCTCGGCGCCATCGCCTGCCGCCCCTGCGCCGGCCCGTTGCCGTTGCTGTAGCCGCTCGGGTCGTAGGGGCCGAGCGGCGGCGCCAGCCCGTTGCTGAAGTCGGTCAGCCGGACCGGGTTGTCCCAGGTCAGGCTGTGGATGTCGTTCATGAACCACGACCCGTCCCAGCCGAGCCGGAACATGCCGCGCGGGTTCGCCCAGCTCGCGCCCACCGACGCGTCGTTGGTCCGCTGGTCGAGCGGCTGCGGCAGCTCGACCGCGTTGTTGAACGCGAAGGAGGCGGCCCAGGGCTGCTGCCCTTCGCGCCTGGCCGAAGCGAACCGCGCGTCGATGTCGACCGCCCGCGTCGCGGCGTAGTTGACCGCGACCTCCGCCGTGTCGCGGCGGTGCCGGAGCTCGAACGGGTTCGCCAGGCTGTTGTAGATGGAGCGGTTCGCCTTCGCCTGCGCGGCCAGCGCGGGCGTGCTGCACGAGGCGGGCAGCGCCCCCGGCGCGCACGGCACGCCCACCGCCGTGCCGTCGTTTACGGCATTGGTCGGCCCCTGAACGGCCCGCTGTGCGGTGTCGTCCAACGTCAACGTGCCGCCGTTCGTCACGTACGGTGTCCGCGCGATGTAGCTGAAATTCAGCGGCACCGAGACCCAGTCGAAGTCGACCTTGATGCGCCGGCTCATGAAGGCGGCGCTGTACCGCTGGTCGCGATAGCCGACGTGAAACGCGTTCGCCTCGAAGGCGTAGCTCCCGGTTTGGCGCGTGAGGTCGAAGGTCGAATAAGCGCCGTCGCGGCTGTCGCGGTAGCGCTCGAAGCGCGCCTCGTCGCCGTCGGTAGTGGTGAAGAGCCCCCCGACGTCGATGGTGCCGGTGAGGAGCGGTGTCGGCACCGGCGCGGCGGCCGGCGCCGGCTGCGGCGCCTGCGCCCATCCTGGCACGGAGGCCAGAAGGAGCGCAGCGGTCAGGACTGTGAGTCTGTTGCGCATGACACTCTCCTCGCCTACCGCAGCAGCGCCTTGCCCGACGGCGCGTTCGACCCGTGGATCAGCTGATGGCAGTTCACGCACCCGCGCGCGTAGATCTTGTTCGCGTTCTGCGAGTTGTTCAGCAGGTAGCCGTCGTACACCGTCGGCGGATGCCTGGAGGTGACGTGACACCGCTGGCAGAGGAACGGCACCTTGCTGACGAGCATCCGCTGGTTGTTGGAGCCGTGCGGCTCGTGGCAGGTCACGCAGCTCTCGCTGACCGGCGCGTGCTCCCACAGGTACGGCCCGCGCTTGTCCGCATGGCAGCTCGTGCACAGCTCGTCGACCGTCGTGCCGGTCCGGAGCAGCCGGACGTTGGTGCTGCCGTGCGGGTTGTGGCACGCGGTGCACGTCATCGCCGCCTCGCGCACCGGCATGTGATTGAACCGGTGCTGCCGGTTGGTGACGTTGCGGTGACACTGGCTGCAGAGCGCGATCTGGGTGCGCGCCTTGATCTGCCCCTCGCCCTGCGGCGCGTGCACGCTGTGGCACGTCGTGCAGGTGAGGTTGCGTTGATCGTGCTGGCTGCCGTCCCAGAGCGCGTGCTCCGCGCGGTTGTGGCACGTCATGCAGCTCTCGCTCACCTCGGCCGGCGGCATCTGCGAGAAGGAGCGGATGAGCGCCGGATCGCCGTCCTTGGCGTGCGCCGCGCCTGGGCCGTGGCAGCTCTCGCATCCCTGATTGGCCGCCGGCGTGCGCGGGTTGAACGCGTGCCCGTGCGGCGTGTCGCGGTACGACCGGTCGTCGTGACACGACACGCAGGTGACCTCTCCCACGTAATCGCCGACGGCCTGGCCCGGCGGCCCCAGGGGCTGCGCCATGGATGCTCCTGCCGGCCCCTCCGCCCCGGCGGTGGCCATCGTCAACGCCAGGATGTAGCCGAGGGCGGCGGTGAGAAAGCAGAACGAGCGTCTCTTCATACGACCCTCACCGTGAAAGCACTGCAACCACGATCGACAGGAACAAGCCGAGACCCGCCGCAACCGCCAGAAGTCCCCCCAGCCGCGCGAGGCGGACCAACGCCGGGTCGGGCGGCGGTGCGAGCCGCGCCTCCAGCGTCGAGGCCGACTGCAGCCGGGCGTACTCGAGCGGCCGCTCGCGGGCGTATTCCCCTTCCGGCACGACACCGGTAAACATCACCATGTCCATGGGAAATTTGCGCGGCCGCATGTGGCTGTTGAAGAAGTGAATGGTGACGATGAACCCGACGGCGAGCAGCGCCTCTTCCCCGTGCACGAGGAGCGCCACGTTGAAAGTCCATCCCGGCAGGAACCGCGCGAAAAGTTCGGGGAACCACAGCATGAGTCCCGATCCGCCGATGATCACCATCCCCCAGAACACGGCCAGATAGTCGAACTTCTCCCAGTAGGTGTACCGATCGAATGCAGGTTTCGGGCCGCGCCAGAGGAACCATTGCACGTGCCGGCACAATTCCACGACGTCGCGCGGCTGCGGGACGAGCGAGGTCGGGCCCCACAGGATACCCCGCTCGCCACTGAGCAGCCTGGCGACGACCGATCCGACGTGCACGAGGAAGACCCCGATGAGCCCGACAGCGAACAGCCGGTGCAGAGTGCCGGTCACGCCGAAGCCTCCGACCAGCCGCGCCGTCGGCCGCGCCCAGGCCGCGTCGGAGAAGAGGAGGGGCAGGCCCGTGGCCGCCAGGCCGAGAAACGTCACAATCAGCACCAGGTGCTGCGCCCGCTCGGCGCGACCGAACCGCCGCACGTACCGCGCCTCAGGCACGGCGCTCCTCCTCGGCGGAGGAATCGTTGCGCTCGCGCACGAACCAGAGCAGCGTGTGCGCCCCGAAGAACAGGAAGACGCCGATGAGCAGCCCGTCCATGAAGAGCGCCGCGTAATAGAGCTCGGGCGAACGCTCGGGGTCCTCCTTGTTCGCGTGCGGCTGGAACTGCACGAAGTTGGCCGTCGCCGCCGGGTGGCACGCGCGGCAGGTCGTCAGCCGGTTCTGCGTCGACACGCTGGAGCGCGCGTCGGAGACCGGGTGCACCTGGTGCGACTCGTGACAGTCGGCGCACTTGGCCACGGGGGTGAACCCGAGCGCCGTCACCTGCCCGTGGACGCTGTCGCGGTAGGTGGCAAGCGCCTCGCGGTGGCACGTGCCGCACTGCTCGACCGCCGCGAGCTGCCACTCGTCGCTCGCTGTCGCCGCCATCCGGTGCGCCGTGTGGCACGAGGCGCACTGCGGCGCGCCGGCGTTGCCGGCGGCAAGCTGCGCGGCGTGCACGCTCGCGCCGAAGAGCCGCCGCTGCTCGCCGTGGCAGGCGCCGCAGGTGGCGGGGATATTCGGCGGATGCACGGGACTCTTCGCGTCCGTCCTGCGGAGGATGTCGTGGCTGCGGTGGCAGTCGGTGCAGGTGGGGGCGACGGTCGTGCGCTCCAGCGCCACGGCATGAATGCTGTCGGCGAACAGGCCGGCGACCGCCGGGCCGCGCCGCGCGCCAGGCCCGGCGAGTCCTCCGTGGCACTGCCCGCACGTGCCGGCAATCTGCAGCTTGTAGGTGGGCGACTCGAAGTCGCTCGACGGCCGGATCTGATGCGGAGCGCCGTGACACGACGTGCACTGCAGCGCGGCGGCGCCGCTCAGCATGCCATGCACGCTCCCGGCGAGCCCCGCCGCAGGCTCGTCGTGGCACGACCGGCAGCTCACCCGGGCCAGACGCTCGGGATGCGGAAACTCGGCTGCCGAGGCCAGGTCGGCATGGCAGTCAACGCAGCCCAGCACACCATGCACCGAGGCTGTGAACGCGTCGGCCCGGACGAGGGCGGGGCGGCCGTCGGCACGGACCATCGACGGGTCGGCGTGGCAGGTCTGACAGGTGTCGTTGTCAGGCGGGACCGACTGCGTCTGGGCGTACACGAACGGCCCCACGAGCACCCCGCTCACCAGGACCCCGAGCAATCCTGCACGACGTAGACGCACGATGGAAAGTGGACGCCGCTCGCGCTACTTCCTCTACTTCCTCTACTTCTTCCACTTCTTCCACTTCTCTACTTCTCTACTTCTTCTTCAGGCTTTGCATGTATGCGACGAGCGCGTCCAACTCCTCCTTCGGGATGTGTGCGTACGCCTTCATCGGCGGCTTCCGCACCGCCTTCGTCTTCGCCGTCATCGTCACCGGGTCGACCATCCAGAGCCGGATCTCCTCGGCCGACAGCCTCACCCCGACGTCGTCGAGCGGGCCCTTCTGATTGCCCTTGCCGGCGACGGAGTGGCACACGGAGCACTTCTGCGCCACGTAGACGTTCTCGCCCCGCGCCACGAGCGCCGCGTCCTGTGCGCCCGCAGCCGCAGGAACGGCCAGACCCGCCAAGACAAGCCAGATCGTCCGCATGATGTCAGTCACGGCTACAACAAGCGTGCCGCAAGGACGCCGGCGTCTCGCCTATTTCTTCAAGCTCTGGAGATAGGCGACCAGACCATCGAGCTCATCCTTGGATAGGGCGTACGCCTTCATGACCGGCTTGCGCTCCGACTTGGCCTTGGCGGCCATCGCCGGCGCTTCGGTAATCCACTGCCGGATCTGGTCCGCGGAGAGCTTCGCGCCGACGGCGTCGAGCGGCCCCTTCTTGTTTCCCTGGCCGGCCACCGAGTGGCAGACCGAGCATTTCTGGGCGGTGAAGACCTGCTGCCCGCGCTCGACCGCCGACTGCGCCGACGCGGAACCCGAGGTCGCCGCCAGCGCGGCGATGACCACGACAATCCCCAGCACGTGTTTCACAATCGCGTCCTCCTCTTGTTGGACCTGGGCAATTCCGGTGCCCGCCGTCGAACCGATCTGGATCTCTGGGTTGCAGCCGGTTCGTGCAATCGATGCCGGCAGCCCCGGCGGCGCCAGGCAATTTTACCCCGTCGGCGAAAAATCCCGGACGGTCGGCGCGAAAGAAATGCGCTACCCTCTCGGGTAGGATGATTCCTCCTGCGGAACCTGCCCGCCGGGGCATTCTGAACTGGCTGCTCGGGCTCTGGGGCGGCGGCGTCGTCGCGTCGGTCGTCTATCCGGTGACCCGGTACCTCGCGCCGCCGGAGGTGCCCGAAGCCCCGACGCTCTCGGTCGGCGCCGGCAGCGCGCAGACGCTCGCGCCGAACACGGGGCGCGTCGTGCCGTTCGGCGCGCGTCCCGCCATCGTGATCCGCACGCCCGCGGGCGAGCTGCGCGCCTTCGCGGCCACCTGCACGCACCTGGACTGCACGGTGCAGTATCGGCCCGATCTGCAGCGCATCTGGTGCGCCTGCCACAACGGCGAGTACGACCTGAACGGTCGAAACGTCGCCGGTCCGCCGCCGCGCCCGCTCGACTCGTACGACGTGAACGTGACCGGCGACGAGATCGTCATCACGCGGAGAGCGTGACGAACGTTGGGCGTTGGGGCTTGGGCGTTGGGCGTTGGGCGTTGGCCCCTGACGGCCTGAGATGAGACTGCGCGTCTGGATCGACGAACGGCTCCCGCTCGACGACGTGCTGGAAACACTCCGGCACAAGCGCGTGCCGCACCATCGCTATTCGGTCTGGTACTACTTCGGCGGGATGACGCTCTTCCTCTTCCTGATCCAGGTGGGAACCGGCGCGCTGCTCCTGCTCTACTACCGCCCGAGCGCGGCCGAGGCGTACGAGAGCGTGCAGTTCATCGTGTCGCGCGTGCCGTTCGGGTGGCTCGTGCGGTCGATTCATGCGTGGGCGGCGAATCTGATGGTCGCGAGCGCGTTCGCGCATCTCTTCAGCGTCCTCTTCCTGCACGCGTACCGCCGGCCGCGCGAGCTGACGTGGATCTCGGGACTCCTGCTCCTCCTGCTGACGCTCGCCTTCGGGTTCACCGGGTACTTGCTCCCCTGGAACACGGTGTCGTTCTTCGCCACCCGCGTCGGCACCGACATCGCCGCCAGCGTGCCGGTCGTCGGCGAGGGGCTGGTCCGGTTCCTGCGCGGCGGCGATGACGTCACGGGGGCGACGCTAACGCGGCTCTTCGGCTTCCACGTTGCCGTGCTCCCCGGGGTGGCGACCTCGCTCGTGGCGCTCCATCTCCTGCTCGTCCAGCGCCACGGCATGAGCATTCCGCCGTCGATCGAGCGGCGAGCCGCCGATGCCGGCGGCATCCAGTCGATTCCGTTCCTGCCGCATTTCCTGCTGCGCGACCTGTTCGCGTGGACGGCGGTGCTGGCCGTGCTGGCGTCGCTGGCGACCTTCGTCCCGTGGGAGCTCGGCGCGAAGGCCGACCCGTTCCAACCGGCCCCTGCCGGGATCCGGCCCGAGTGGTACTTCCTGTGGGCCTTCGAAACGCTCAAGCACGTTCCTCCGACGGTGGCGGGCGTCAACGGCGAGTTGGTGGCGGTGGCGCTGATGGGCGCCGTCGTGCTCGGCGCGATCCTGCTGCCGCTCCTCGTGGGAGCGTCGCCGCGGGCGCGCGCCGCGGTCGTGTGGGCCGGAGCGGGCTTCCTCCTCTTCATGAGCGTCATGACCGGCCTGGCGCTCCGGGCGGTGACGCCGTGACGACGACACACAGGCGCGAGGATGCGTCCGAGGGTGCGACGGTGCGAGGTGCGACGGGGCACCCAGACGGTGCGATGGTGCGACGGTGCGAGGGTGCCTCGAGCGGTGCGAGGATCGCACGGGGCGTGAGGATTCCGACGTCCCATCAGTACCGTCGCACGGTCCGAGGCACTCTCGCCCCGTCGCACCGTCGGACGCACCGAGGCACCCTCGCCCCGTCGCACCTTGCACCCTCCGGCGCACCCTCCGGCGCACCGTCGCACCTCACACCGTCGGACGCACCGTCGCACCTCGCACCGTCGGACGCACCGTCGCACCGTCGCACCCTCGCACCGTCGCACCTGTTCGCCGCGCTCCTCGCACCCTCCGGCGCACCGTCGCACCTCGCACCGTCGGACGCACCGTCGCACCGTCGCACCGTCGCACCGTCGCACCTGTTCGCCGTGCTCCTCTGCGCCGTCCTCCTCCTCCCGTCTGGCGCGGGCGCGCAGACGGCGGTCGACGCCGCCACCGCCGCGTTCAACGACGACGTGCACGCCGCCGCCGGGATCGCATGCAGCGCGTGCCATCGATCCGCGGCTGCGGGCATCTACGCCGCGCCGGCGCGCACGGCCATCGCGCCGCTCTGCGCCACCTGCCACGGCGACGCCGCCTTCATGCGACAGTTCGATCCGCAGGTGCGCGTCGATCAGTTCCTGCAGTACCAGACGAGCGGCCACGGCAAGCGGATGAGTGCTGGCGACGGGCGCGTCGCCACGTGCAGCGACTGCCACGGCAGCCATGGCGTCAAACGGGTGCGCGACGCCCGGTCGCCGGTCGCTCCGCTCAACGCCGCCGCCACGTGCGGGCGCTGCCACGGCGATGCAGCGCGGATGGCGCCGTTCCTCCGCCAGGCAACGGCGCCCGGCGAGTGGTCCGCCAGCGTGCACGCGGCGGCGCTCGTCAAGCGGGGCGACACGTCGGCGCCCACGTGCGTCTCCTGCCACGGCAGCCACGGCGCCGCCCCGCCGGGCGTCGCGTCGGTCGTCAACGTCTGCGCCCAGTGCCACCTGCGCGAGGCGGAGCTGTTCCGGGCGAGCCCCAAGCGCGACATCTTCGAAGCGATCGGCCAGGCCGAGTGCCTCGCCTGCCACGGCAATCACCGGATCGAGTCGCCGATGGACGCCTGGGTCGGCGTGCAGGAAGGCGCCGTGTGCACGCAGTGCCATGACGCCTCCGGCGACAGCGGCGCCGCGATTGCCGACATCAGGCAGCGGCTCGACGGGTTGCAGACGGCGCTCTCGGCCGCCGACCTCGTCCTCACGCGCGCCGAGCATGCGGGGATGCTCGTCGAGGACGGGCGGCTCGCGCTGCAGACGGCGCGGGAGCACCAGGTGCAGTCGCGGGCGCTCGTGCACGCGTTCGCCACCGCGCCCTTCGCGACGACCGCGGCCGAAGGGCTCACGGCGGCCCGCCGCGCCCACGAAGCGGGCGACGCGGCGATGCGCGAATTGCAGTTCCGCCGGCAAGGTCTCGGCATCGCCACGCTGCTCATCCTCGCCTTCCTGGTCACGCTCGGAGTGAAGATCCGGCGCCTGCCGCCCGGCTGAGTCGAAAGAGTCCTCAGCGGCGCGGAACTTTTGCGCATTCCACGCGATCCCACGCCGGACGCCCCCTGGACCGTAGCGCCTGGTACGGAGTCTGCTCACGGCAACGGCGTCATGTTCACGCGCATTCTCATTGCTACCGATTTCAGCCCGCTCTCGGACGCCGCCCTCGCGCACGCGCGAACGCTCGCCGGTACCTTCGGCGCCCAGTTGCACCTGCTGCACGTACTCCCGAACCTGTTTCTGCGCGCCGTCGTCAACGACCCGCACGGCGACAAGCCGGCCGCCGTCGATCAACTCCTGGCGCGGCTGACCGCCGAGGATCGCGCCCGCCTGCAGCCGGTGCCGGTCGTGGAGCGTTCCGACGAGCCGGCAGACGAGATCGTCAGCTATGCGCGTACGCGCGACATCGGCCTCATCGTGATGGGCACGCACGGACGGCATGGCATGGCGCACACCCTCGTGGGGAGCGTCGCCGAGAAGGTCGTCCGCGCCGCGCCCTGTCCGGTCTTGACGGTGCGCGCGGTGCCGCGCGGCGAGACGTTCACCCGCGTGCTGGTGCCGACCGACTTCAGCGGCCCGTCCGATGCGGCGCTCGACTGCGCCCGGACGATTGCCCGCCGATTGAACGGGACGTTCCATCTGATGCACGTACTGGAGGAGCTGGCCGAGGTGCCGCCGGCAACCGAGCTCGTCGAAGTCGGGTCGCGGGAGCGCCGGGCGGCGCACCTGCAGGAGGCGACCGAACGGCTGGCCAAACGCCTGACCAGCGACGACGTCGCCCTCCTGCACGCGACCGCCGGAGCGGTCCTGGGACACGCCGCCAGCGCCATCGTCGACTATGCCGCCGACAACGGGTTCGACCTCATTGTCATGGGGACACACGGCCGCACGGGCTTGTCACATCTGTTGATGGGAAGCGTCGCCGAGCGGGTCATCCGCGACGCGCCGTGCGCGGTGGTCACGATGCGGCACGCCCGAACAACCGCCAACATTCCGGCTCAGGGCGGCCAGGGGTGAATATTCCGCAGCGCACGGGGAAATATCCCGCAGCGGCCGACACGAGTAGGCGGCCAACGGTGTTTGCCGGGGATCTGCAGGGAAGAACCACGCCTTTCAGGAGGCGAATAGCTGGTACGGCGCCTGCTCATGGGTCCTGGGGCAGAGGGGGACCGAGATGTTCGCCCAGATACTCGTTCCGACCGATCTCGGCGTCCCGTCGGACGCGGCGCTCGAGTACGCCCGGATGTTCGCCCGAACCTGGGACGCGGCGCTGCACGTGCTGCACGTCACCGGCGAACGGGTGACTCCGCCGCGCGCCGGTGAGCCGGACGGCCGCCGGAATATCGAGCCGGCGGCGCTGCGGCGGATCCGGGAGCGGCTCACTGACGGGGACCAGCGCCACGACGTGACGATTCGTCTGGTCGAACGAGGCGCGGCAGCCGAGGTGATTCTCGACTACGCGAGGACGGCCGACATCGACCTCGTCGTCATGGGGACGCACGGCCGGCGGGGCGCCGCCCACTTCCTCTTGGGAAGCGTGGCCGAAGCGGTGGTGCGCGGGGCGCCGTGCCCGGTCCTGACCACACACGCCGCGACGAGGCCGCGCGAATCGTTCAGCCGGATCCTGGTACCCACCGACTTCAGCAGTCCGTCGGATGCGGCCTTCGAGTGCGCGCGGCTGCTCCAGCTTCGATTCGGCGCCTCGGTCCACCTGCTGCACGTCCTCGAGGACGCGCTGCTCGAGGGACCGTTCGGCGGCGAAGTGTTCGTGGCGGCGCCGGCCGAGAGGCGCGCGGCGCGGCTGCGGGACGCCCGGGCGCGGCTCTCCCACCGCGTCCCGACCGGCGGCCGGGAGAGCGCGCGCCTGACATCGGAGGTCGTGCTCGGGCCGGCGGCGGACACGATTGTGCACCACGCCGCCGACAACGGCTTCGACCTGATTGTGATGGGCACGCACGGGCGAACCGGCCTGGCGCACCTGCTGATGGGGAGCGTGGCGGAGCGGGTCGTTCGAGGCGCTTCCTGTCCCGTCGTCACGACGCGCGGCGAGCGGCCGTGTCTGGTCGCGCTGGGCGTGCGGGCCGAGGCGGCCGCCGCCTCGTAGGCCTACGCGCCGCGGGGCGACTGCAGACCGAACTTCTCGATGCGGTACCGCACTTGATCGCGATTGATGCCGAGCAAATGGGCGGCCTGCGTCTGATTGCCGCCGGCGCGGTCGAGCGCCTGCACGAGCAGCTGCCGCTCGAGCTCCTCGAGATTCACCCCTTCCGGCGGCAGCACGAACTGGGTGGGTGTCACCGTGCGGGTCAGCGTGGTGAAGTCGCTGGGCTCGAGCCACTCGCAGTCGTTGAGCAGCATCGCGCGCTCGATGGCGTTGCGCAGCTCCCGGACGTTGCCCGGCCACTGGTACTGCTCGAGCACCTTTGCCGCCTCCGGCGTCAGCCCGCGGACGCGCTTGCGGAACTCGCGGTTGAACCGGTCGATGTAGTACGCGGCCAGCAGCGGGATGTCCCCGCGGCGCTCGCGCAGCCCCGGCAGCACGACCGGCATGACCTGCAGGCGGTAGAAGAGATCCTCCCGGAACTTCCCCGCCTTGACCTCGTCCTCGAGATTGCGGTTGCTGGCGGCGATGACGCGGACATCGACGCGGATGTCGACGAGCCCGCCGACGCGCTTGAACGCCTTCTCCTCGAGGAAGCGCAGCAGCTTGGCCTGCAGCCCGGGCGTCATCTCGCCGATCTCGTCGAGGAACACGGTGCCGCCGTCGGCCGTCTCGAGCAGCCCGCGCTTCTGTTGCCGCGCGTCGGTGAAGGCGCCGCGCTCGTGGCCGAAGAGCTCGCTCTCGAGGAGCTGCTCCGGCAGCGCCGAGGCGGTGATGTTGACGAAGGGGCGCGCGGCGCGGTCGCTGTTGTAGTGGATGGCCTTGGCGGCCAGATCCTTGCCGGTGCCCGTCTCGCCCGTCAGGAGCACCGTCGACGCCGGGCTCGCGGCGATGCGCGCCAGGAGCGCCTTGACCTGCCGCATGACGGGCGAATTGCCGACGATGGCGTCGAAGCCGAACTCGCGCCGTTCGCTGCTGCGAAGCGTGCGGACCTCGCGCCGCAGCCGCGTCGTCTCGAGCGCGTTGTCGACGAGCAGCGCCACCTCGTCGAGGTTGAACGGCTTGTTGACGTAGTGAAAGGCCCCCAGCTTCATCGCCTCGACGGCGTTCTCGACCGTCGAGAACGCGGTCATCAGGATGACCTGGATCTCTGGCGACTGCGCCTTGATCCGGCGCAGCACGTCCAGGCCGTCGCCGTCGGGGAGCCGGTAGTCGAGCAGCGCGAGGTCGACCTCGCCGGGGATCTGCGCGATCGCCTCGGCGGCGGTGCTGGCCTCGAGGATGTCGTGGCCCTCCTTGGCGAGCCGCTCCCGGAGCGACCATCGCAGGAGCGCTTCGTCGTCGACGATGAGAATTGTGGCGGCAGACACGGGCAATAGGGCGGGTGCCGCGAATCGGACCCGCCGTCTAGTATACAGATGACGATCCCTCCACCGACCGGCGCCACCGAAAGGACCCGCCAGACATGGATCTACGCGGGCGCCGTGGCCGCCATCGCCGCGGTCTTCCTCATCGACCTGCAGCAGCCGCTCGGTTACGCGATCGGCATCCTGTACGTGCTGGTCATCCTGTTGGGGCTGTGGACGAACTGGCCCGGCTATCCGATTGTGGCCGCGTCGGTGGCCACCGTGCTCCTCATCGTCGACGCCATTGTGGGGTGGGGGCCGGACGCGCCGGCCTCGGTGTTCGTGAATCGCCCGCTGATGGCGCTCGTGTTCGTCGCCGCCGCCACCCTCGTCATGCACTTCAAGCGCCTCGAGCACCGGTGGTCCGCGGACTTGCAGCAACTGGCCGACATCAAGCGCGCCCTCGACCACGCCGCCATCGTCGCGACGACCGACGTCACCGGGCGAATCACGTACGCGAACGACAAGTTCTGCGAGATTTCGAAGTACGCCCGCCACGAGCTCCTCGGGCAGGACCACCGGATCATCAACTCCGGATATCACCCCAAGGCGTTCATGCGCGATCTCTGGCAGACGATCGCCCAGGGCCACGTCTGGCACGGCGAGATCCGCAACCGGGCGAAGGACGGCACGCTGTACTGGGTGGACACGACGATCGTGCCGTTCCTCGACGCCCGGGGAAAGCCGTATCAGTACATCGCGATCCGCGCCGACATCACCGCGCGCAAGGCCGCCGAGGAGCGACTGGCGCAGCAGGCGGCGCTCGCGCGCCTCGGCCAGATGGCGGCCGTGGTGGCGCATGAGGTGCGCAACCCGCTCGCCGGCATCAAGGGGGCGATTCAGGTGATGCTGTCGCGGCGTTCGGCGTCGGACGCCGAGGCGCCGGTGATGCGGGACGTCGTCACGCGCATCGACGCGCTGGGCGATCTCATCAACGACCTGATGGTGTTCGCGCGCCCGCGTGCGCCGCAGCCCACGGCGGTGCAGGTGCGCTCGCTCCTGATGGAGGCGGCGCTACAGCTCCGGCGGGATCCGGCCGGCGCCGCCCTCGAAGTCACCATCGAGGGACCGGACTGCACGCTCACGGCGGACGCCGAGCTGCTCAGGGCGGCCGTCCTCAACCTGTTCCTCAACGCGGCGCAGGCCAGTCAGGGCAAGGGGCGCATCGCGGTGAGGATCGCCCGGCGCGACGAGCAGTGCGTCCTCGACATCCGCGACGGCGGACCCGGCATTCCGCCGGAGCTGCGGGAGCGGGTGTTCGAGCCGTTCTTCACGACCAAGGCGCGCGGCGGAGGCCTGGGGTTGCCGATCGCCCGGCGAACCGCCGAGCTCCACGGCGGCACGCTCACCCTCGCGTGCCCGCCGGATGGCGGCTGCCTCTTCACGCTGGCGCTGCCGCTCCAGCCGGCGGCTGCGCCCGCCGAGCCGGCGGCGGGGTTGGAAGCCCGCGCCTAGGCGTGCAGGTGGGCCGGCGTCGCCTCGCCCTCGGACGCGCGCCCCGCGTGCGGCCGGGCAAGGCCGAACTTCTCGATCCGGTAGCGCACCTGATCGCGGTTGATCCCCAGCAGGTGCCCGGCGTGCGTCTGGTTGCCCCGGGCGCGCTCGAGCGCCTGTACGAGCAGCTGCCGCTCCACCTCTTCGAGCACCACCCCGTTGGGCGGCAGTTGGAACTGCAGCGGGCTCGCCGTCGTCCGGGTGAGTGTGGTGAAGTCGTGCGGCTCGAGCCACTCGCGGTCCATCAGCAGCATGGCGCGCTCGATCGCGTTGCGCAGCTCCCGGATGTTTCCCGGCCAGCCGTACCGCTCGAGCAGCGCCATCGACTCCGCGGTCGCGCCGCGCACCCGCTTCCGGAACTCGCGGTTGTAGCGGTCGATGTAGTAGTTGACCAGCAGCGGAATGTCGCCGGCCCGGTCGCGCAGCGGCGGCAGCGCGATCGGCATGACCTGCAGCCGGTAGAAGAGGTCTTCGCGGAACTTTCCGACTCGTACCTCCGACTCGAGGTTCCGGTTGGTCGCGGCAATCACCCGCACGTCGACGCGGATGTCGGCGAGGCCGCCGACGCGCTTGAAGGTCTTCTCCTCCAGGAAGCGCAGCAGCTTGGCCTGCAGCCCCGGCGTCATCTCGCCGATCTCGTCGAGAAACACCGTGCCGCCGTCGGCGATCTCGACCAGACCGCGCTTCTGCTGCCGCGCGTCGGTGAAGGCGCCGCGCTCGTGGCCGAACAGCTCGCTTTCGAGGAGCTGCTCCGGCAGCGCCGAGGCGGTGATGTTGACGAACGGACGGCTGGCGCGCTCGCTGTTGTAGTGGATGGCCTTGGCGGCCAGGTCCTTGCCCGTCCCGGTTTCCCCCGTCAGCAGCACCGTCGACGCCGGGCTCGACGCCACGCGCGCCATCAGCCGCTTCGCCTGCACCATCGCCGGCGAGGCGCCGATGATCGCGTCGAAGCTGTACTCGCGCCCCTGGCTCGACCGGAGCGACCGCACCTCCCGGCGCAGCCGGCTGGTCTCGAGCGCCTTTTCGACCATCACCGCCACTTCGTCGAGATTGAACGGCTTGTTCACGTAGTGGTACGCGCCGAGCCGCATCGCCTCCACCGCGTTCTGCACCGTCGAATACGCCGTCATCAGGATGACGAGGGTGTCGGGCGAGATCTCCTTCACCCGACGGAGCACCGACAGACCGTCGGCGTCCGGGAGCCGGAAATCGAGCAGCACGAGGTCGACCTCCTCGGCCATCTGCTCCAAGGCAGCCGCCGCGGTGGCCGCCTCCCGCACCGTGTACCCCTCACGCGCGAGCCGTTCGCGCAGCGACCAACGAACCAGATCCTCATCATCGACGATTAGCACGTTTGCAGTCATACAATGCGCCCCTGGGGAAAAGTTCCCAGCACGTGCGAAACATCCCCCGTATAAAGTGCCACCGGCGAGGCTTTGTGCGAGTTGAGCAACTTTCGGGCCGCTAGGGCAGCTGCACCCGTCGCCCCGGTGCGCCCGACGCTCGACGTGGTGACCGGAGACGGTTCCAGACCTCGGGACGCTGGTATCCCCCTTGCTCCACGGGGTCCGAGGTGCGTCGATGCGAAGCGCCAAGGCATTCACGAACCAAACGTTCACCAAGCGGGTCGATCACGACGGCGGCCGCCATCGACCGCCGCGGGCGCCCGCCGAGCCGGCGGTGTGCCCGGGCTGCGGGGCGGTGTACGTCAAGCGCCGCTGGAGCCGCTCCGCGGCGTCGCGGTTGCAGGCCGTCGGCCTGGCCGCGCCGTTCGCCGTCCGGGTCTGCGCCGCGTGCCGGCGGCGCCAGCACGGCGTCCCGCACGGATACCTCCATGTCGACGGGGACTTCTTCACGACCCACCGGAGCGACATCGAGCCGCTGCTCCGGAACGAGGTCGAGCGCGCCCGCGAGGACAACCCGCTGCATCAGATTCTCGCGTGGACCGATCTCGAGGGCGGCGGTCTGCTCATAGCGACCGCCACCGAGCACCTGGCCCAGCGTCTCGGGCACGCGCTGGAAAAGGCGTACGACGGCGACGTGCACTACGGCTTCTCGCACGAGAACAAGCTGGCGCGCGTCTGGTGGCACCGATGAGCGGCGTCACTCCGGAGAGCCGGTTCAGCAACCGGGCGATGGCGCTGCGGGAGGTCGAGATTCTCCGCGCGCTGCTCGACATCTTCGCCGAGCGCGGCTGCTTCGCCACGAACCTGGACGCCGTGGCGACCGCCGTCGGCATCGGCAAGGGGAGCATCTACCGCCACTTCGAGTCGCGAGACGCGCTCTTTCGGGCGGCGCTCGAATACGGCGCGGCCGGCCTGGTCGCGCGCTGCCGGCAGATCTGGGATGCCGATCCGGGGGCGCTCCCGGCGGCGCGCCTGCTCGCCGTCGTCACGGAACTGGTGGCGCTCAACGAGCGGTCGGATCCGCAGGCGCCGAACACGCTCCTCCGCCTGTCGTGTTCCAACCAATGGACGCCGAGCGGCGACGTACCGGGAACGCTCGCCGCCGCGTTCGTGCCGCTCGTGCAGGAGTGGCAGCGGGCCGAGCTCTGCGACCCCGCCGAGGATCCGCACTGGATTGGGGTCGTGTTGCTCGGGCTCGTCAGCGCGCTGCCGTTGACGCATAAGCCGGGCACCGAACGGCCGGAGCCGCTCGCCGCCCGGCTGGTCACGCTGCTTCGGCGCGCCTTCCTGCCACCGACCTCGGTCTGAGGCCGCCGCTCAGCAGATCTCGTCCAGGTCTCCCGAACGATCCGCCGGCTCCACGACGATCCGGTTGTCCACCCACCGGATTCCAGGCGCGTCCGCCGCCGCGCGCTCGGCCGCCTCGCGCTCGCACCACGAGCCGACGGTGCCGGTCAGCACCGCGACGTCGCCGCTGATGCCGACGGAAATGTGCCGGGCCTGCACGTCGGCCTGGCGGTGGAGCGCCTCGACGATGCGCTTGCGCACGTCGTGGTGGGTGCGATCGGGGGTCACCTCGATGTGATTGAAGATGCCCTTGACGCCGCGGACGTGCTGGATCGCCTTCTCGGCGTTCTTCTTCTGCGCGATCCAGCTGACCTTTCCGGTGAGCGTCACGTGCCCATGGTGGACGGTCAGCTGGACCGAGTCGGGCACACCGATGCGCAGTTCGAGCGCCCGCGCCGCATCCCGGGCGACGTCGGCGTCGGTTCGGTCGAGCTTCAGGCGCACCTCGATGTCGTTGGCGACCGCCCGCACGCCGCGCACGCGCTTGGCCGCGCGCTCGGCGGCCAGCTTGCCCGCGTAGCTGTCGATGAACCCGGTGAGCGTCACCACGCCGTTCCTGGCGACGACGCCGACGGCGCTGTTGTCGACATCCGGGTCCCAGTCGAGCTGCCGGCGCACTTGCTCACGGACGCGGACGTCGGCGTCGGTCAGACTCATCGTCGTCATGTCGCTACCCTCCTGGTTCACCGCCGCAGCGTCAACACCGGACAGGTCGCCTCGCGCACCACGTGCTGCGTCGTCGACCCGAAGAAGAGGACATCCGCGGCGCTGCGGCCGTGGATGCCGATCACGACGAGGTCGCTCTGCTGTTCGCGCGTCACGCGCAGGATCTCCCGGGACGGCTTCCCTTCCGCCAGCATCGTCTCCACGGTGCAGTACGCGCGCACGGCATCAGGGACGATGGTCTGCAGCCGCTCCCGCCGCGCCTCCCGCGCGCCCGCCGTGTAGTCGCGAAGCGCCTCGGAGTCGCCCGAGAGGAACTCCTCCGCCTCGAGCGGGACCTCCATGACATGCAGGACGGTGAGATGCGCGTCGGCTTCCTGCGCAATCGACATCGCGTAGGCGAGCGCGCTGACCGAGCAGTCGGAGAAGTCCACCGCGCAGAGGATGCGGGTGAAGAGCGGCGGCCGGTGCGCCACGCCGTGCACGCGCGGCGGCACCGACAGCACCGGGCACGACGACTTGCGCAGCACCTTCTCGGTCACCGATCCGAGCACGAGGCGCTCGAAACCGGACCGGCCGTGCGTCCCGAGGACGATGAGATCGGCCGGCAGCTCCTCGGCACGGGCGAGGATGACCGCCGCCGCCGTCCCCTCGATGATCTCGCACGTCATCGGCACACCGCCGTCGGACGCGCCCCGGGCGAAGCCCTGCATCGATTCGAGCAGCTGGTCGCGATCGCGGTCGGTCGCCACGAGCGGCGGGAAGGCGGGCGCACCGGGCGCCGAGGCGGCAATCGGCACGATCGGATGCACGTAGAGCACCGTGATCGTCGAGTCGTACCACCGGGCGAGCGTCGCCGCGTGATCGAGCGCGTGGCGCGAGTAGTCGGAGAAGTCGATCGGACAGAGAATCCGCTGGAACTCAATCATGGCGCCCGCCTTTCACGCCGCCCGCCCGGCGTAGTACGCGTCGCACTCCGCCTCGCGGCCGGCCACGATCCGCCGTCCGGCGAGCGATCCCCGGTCGGCGGTAATCACGGTATGCAGCCGCTCGCCGCTTCCGTCGTCTTCGTAGAGCACGACCCAGTCGGTCGTCCGGCCGGCCCGGTGCGCCCGCGCCGTGTTCGAGAAGAGCGCCGTGTACGCGCGGCGACCGCGCCGCGTGTGCAGCACCGGCAACCATGCCGCGCGCGAGGGATTGAAGCGACGGGGTGCGATGCGCGGCAGCGCGCCGGCGGCCGCCCGGTCCCGGTACTCCCGGTCCACGTCGAGCAGCTCGGCGACGGGCGGACGCGGACCGCCCGCCGGGGCCGTTCGCACGCGGCCGAGCCGATGGGCCAGCGAGTCGCGGATGCCGGCCAGCCGCTTCTCGCCGAAACCCGCGATCGTCTCGAGGCGGCCGTCGTGCGCCGCCGTCTCGAGGTCGGCCAGCGTCTCGAGCCCGAGCTCCTCGTGGAGGCGGTCGGCCAGGCGGAAGCCGATGCCCGGGACCGACGCCAGCAGCGCCACTGGGTCCGACGCGCCGCGCAGCCGCTCGAGCATCGGGAGACGGCCGTGCACGACGAGCTCCCGGATCGCCCGGGCGATGCTGCTGCCGACGCCGCGGAGCTCCTCGAGCCCGTCGAGTCCCTGCCGCCGGAAGATGTCATCGACCGGACGTGGACACCCGCGTACGGTCATCGCCGCCCGCCGGTACGCCCGCACGCGGTAGGGGTCCGCGTCCTGGTCGCGGAGCAACCGGGCCGCTTCTTCCAGCCGTCCTGCCACCTGAAGGTTGATCGTGTGGGCCACGGCCCACCCCCTTGCCCCCTTCCCTTGCCTATTTCCGCGACGGCGCCCGCGACGGCGCCTCGTGCGCCTCTTGACCGCGCGCACCGGCGCGCACGGTGAGCACGGGGCACGGCGCGTGGCGCAGCACGCGCTCGGCGACGCTGCCCATGAACAAATGCGCGACACCGGTGCGCCCGTGTGTTCCCATCACGATCAGATCGATGTCGAGCGCCCGTGCGTACTCGACGATCGTGTTTGAGGTCAGCCCCATCTGCGCCGTGGTCACGACCGGCACCCGTGCGCGCTCCGCCTCGCCCCGGTAGGCCAACAGCCGCCGCTCGGCGTCGGCGACGAGCTCACTCCGCAGCTCGGTCAGATCCGGGAGCACGCCCTCGGAGCCCCAGGCGCCGGTCGCCACCGGATCCTCGACGACGTGCAGCACGTGAAGCGACGCGGCGAGCCGACTCGCGAGCGCGATCGCGTACTGGAGCGCGACCTCCGAGTGTGCGCTGAAATCGACCGGGACAAGGATTCGCGAAATCGAGAGCTGCATGCGAACCTCGACAATTCACGGAGCATCCTTCGTACCAACGACCGCTGATTGAACGATGGGCCTGGGACTCGACCGGGGGATTTTTTCGTCCCAGGGTGCGCGAGAATCCGCCCGAGCACGGGGGTGCTCGACGACCGTCCACCGTAAGCCGTTGAAATCAGGGCGCCGAGACGGTGGCATCGCTGTTGCGCTCCAGAAGGATGCCATGAGCGTTCCCCAGCCTCAATCCACTCCGGCACTTCGGTGGGTGTTCCACCGGGACGAGGATGCGATCACCTGCGAAATCGACACCGCGGGCGAGCGGGCCTTCGACGTCTGCATCGTCCCGCACTGGGATGTCTCCGCCTCGTCGATCGAGCGGTTCGACACGGTGCATCGCGCCTTCGAGCGTCACGCGGAACTGGCCTGTCGGCTGCGCGAGGCGGGATGGCATCGAGGTATCCACTCATGACGCGACTGGTGACCTGGTTCGCCGCCGTCTCGCTGGCGCTCGCCGCCGGCGGGTGCGCGGCACGGCACGCCGGCTCGTACGTCGAACGCGGCATCGACTTCACGCAGTACCGCACCTACGATTGGGCGCCGCCCGACGCACTGCCGGCCGCCGATCCGCGGCTCGCCAAGAACCCGTACTTCCAGGACTACGTGCAGGGTGCGATCCAGCGCGGCCTGGCCGGCAAGGGCTTCGGTCTGGCGCCGGCGGCCTCGCCGGACCTGCTGATTCACTACCACGCCAGCGTCACGCAGCGCATCGCCGTCGATCCGTTCGACCGGGCGCTCGGCGCCTGCTACCACGAAACCTGCGGCGTGCGGGTGCGGGAATTCGAGGCCGGCATGCTGGTGTTCGACATCGTCGACGCGCGCACCGGCCGGCTGGTCTGGCGGGGATGGGCGCAGCACGGGGTTGCCGAGATCCTCGACAATCCCGATCGCATGGCGGCGCGCGTCAACGAGGCGGTCACCGGCATGCTCGAGACAATGCCCGGCGGCGCGCAACTGACGGTCGGGACGCCGCCGGCCGAGAGAGGAGGCGCGAAATGACCCGGCATCGACGGGCATGGCCGCTCGCCGTGGCGGCCGTCGCCGCGCTCGCCCTCGCGGGCTGCGCCGCGACGGTGCGATCGTATGTCGAGCGCGGCGCCGACTTCTCGCGGTACCGGACGTACGGCTGGGGTCCGGCCGACACGTTCGCGACCGGCGACCCGCGTCTCGACAGCAACACCTTCTTCCGCGATCGGCTCCAGGCCGCCGCCAACGCGCAGCTCGCCGCGCGCGGCTACGAGCAGAGCGCCCCCGACTCGGCCGCCCTCCTGCTGCACTATCACGTGAGCATCACGCAACGGCTCGACGTCAACGAAATCGATCGGAAGTACGGCTACTGCGACGACTGCCAGCCGAGCGCGTACGACGCCGGCACGCTGACGCTCGACCTCGTGGACGCCCGGACCGGGCGACTGGTCTGGCGGGGATGGGCCGAGCGCAGCATCGAACGGGTCCTCGAGAAGCAGGAGTGGATGGAGCAGGAGATCGACGAGGCCGTCGTGCGGATCCTCGCGCGGCTGCCGCGAAGGCTGTGACATCCGCGCCGCTCGCTCGCCGAGGTCCCGCGACGACCGAAACCTGACGAGCGCGGGAAAGTTCCGCTGCCGCTGAATATTCCACGGTGCGGACCGGGCCGTGGCGACCCACCCTCGGGGTTCCGCGTCGGCGCGCACGGCCTCAGCGCACCTCGCCGTCTGGCACCGCTCTTGCCCCCGGCGTACGTCACTCGACGGGAGGATGGCGGTGACAGTTACTGACCTCGATATTCCCCGCGGGAAGCTGGGTACGTCGGCGCAGCAGGCGATCGACCGGGCCATGGACATCGCACGGCGCTACGGGCACGCGGCGCTGACGAGCGAGCATCTGTTCCTGGCGGTCGCCCGGGTCGAATGGCGCCTGTTCTGCCACGTCGCCGAGGCGCTCGGCCTGAACCCGCAGGCGATCCTCGCCGACGTGGAGCGACACGCCGCGCTCACGCCCACCGGCGCCGGCGATCTGCGCGCCGACCCGACCGCCAGACTGGTCTGCCGCCTCGCGCTGCATCATGCGGGACGCGCCGGACGCGACACCGTCGCCTCGACCGACCTGCTCATCGCGCTGCTCATCGACACGCAGGGCGTCCCGTCGTCGATCTTTCGCCAGCACGGCGTCGAAGCCGACGTCGCGATCGCGCAACTGGAGGCCCGCCTCCACGAACTGGAGCTCCGGGACGAGCAGCTCAAGAAGCGCTTCGAGCTGCCGGCGGCGCTCAAGCAGTTGGCGACCAATCTCAACATGCTGGCGCGGCAGGACCGCCTCCCTCCGGTGTTCGGGCGCGACGGAGAAATCGAGCAGGTGATCGAGATCCTCTGCCACCGCGAGCGGTCCAACTCGGTGATGCTCGTCGGCGAGCCCGGCGTCGGCAAGACCGCCATCGTCGAAGGGCTCGCGCGCCGGCTCGAACTGCAGCCGGAGTCGGTGCCCGGTCGGCTCCGGGACGTGCAGATCGTCAACCTGCAGATGAGCGCGCTCGTGGCCGGCACGATGCTGCGCGGCATGTTCGAGGAGCGGCTGCAGAACGTGATCCGCGAGGTGAAGGAGCACCCGAATCTCGTCCTGTTCATCGACGAGGCGCACACGATGATCGGCGCCGGCTCGGCGCTCGGCGCGCCCGCCGACGCCGCCAACATCCTGAAATCGGTACTGGCGCGCGGCGAGGTGCGCGTCATCGCCGCGACGACGCTGGGCGAGTACAAGCAGTACATCCAGGAGGACGAAGCGCTGGCGCGCCGGTTCCGCGTGGTGAACGTGGTCGAGCCGTCGACGGACGAGGCGCGGGACATCCTGTACAACGTCCGGCCGCGCCTCGAACGGAACTACGCCGTCCAGATCCGGGACGACGCGATCGAGACCGCGCTGCAGATGTCGCGGCGGTACATGCGACACCTGCACCTGCCCGACAAGGCGATCGGCTGGCTCGATACGGCGGCGGTTCGCGCGGAGATGGCCCGCCGGACCGACGTAGGGCGTGAAGACGTCGTGGCGGTCGTGTCGAAGGCTGCGAGCATGCCCGAGGATCTGGTGGCGCGCGACATCACCAGCCGATTCGCCGATCTGGAAGCGCGGCTCCGGCAGCGCGTCGTCGGCCAGGAGGAGGCGATCACCGCCGTGGCCGAGCGGCTGGTGCTCAACAAGGGGCCGCTCAAGGACGGCTTCGACCGTCCCGACGGCGTGCTGCTCTTCCTCGGCCCGACCGGCGTCGGCAAGACGGAGCTCGCCAAGGCGCTCGCCTCCGTGCTGTTCGGCGACGACGGGCGGATGGTGCGGCTCGACATGTCGGAATACCAGGACGGCGCCGTCGCCGTCGACAAGCTGATCGGCATGCCCCGCGGGATCGTCGGGAGCCAGCGCGGCGGGGTGCTCACGAACCAGCTCGCCGACAACCCGTACACAGTGGTGCTGCTCGACGAAATCGAGAAAGCCAGCCCGAGCGTCCTGAACCTGTTCCTGCAGGCGTTCGACGAAGGCTGGCTGACCGACGGACGCGGAAAACGCGCGTACCTCAGCGATGCCATTGTCATCATGACGTCGAACGTCGGGTCGGAGTACTTCCGCCGGCTCACGAGCCCCCTCGGCTTCCTGTCCCGCAGCACCGCCGTCGAACAGGTGCAGGCCGACATACGGCGCGAAGCGGAACGGCGTTTCGCGCCCGAGTTCCTGAACCGCATAGACGAGGTCGTCCTCTTCAACCCGCTGACGAGCGAGAACGTGCGGCAGATCGCCGGGCAGTACCTCGAGCAGGTGCGCCGAACGCTCGCCGCCGCAGGCAAGACGCTCGAGATCGAGGACGCTGCGCTCGAGGCAGTCGCAGGTCGCGGGTACAGCGCCGCGTTCGGTGCGCGCTTCCTGAAACGGGTCGTGGATGATCTGGTCAAGCGGCCGATCACGCGGCGCTGGCATGAGGGGTCACGCTTTTCGCTCTGCCTGCGCAACAACGAGCCGATCGTCGATGTCGCTGCCGCCCCGCCGGCTGCCAAGGCGCCGCTCCTCACCAGCGTGGCGTAGAGTGTCGTAGAGCGGTTACAGGGCGTAAAGCGCGATAGACACGGACTTTTCCCCGACGCGGGTGATTTTCCGCGCAGACCGGGCTAGTTACCCACCTTGGGCAATATCCGGCACGGTTTCCCGGACGGCCGGCCGACCCCGTCAGGGTATGGACGTTGCAGTCCGGTGAGGTGCTCGATGAGTTCGCCCGTCGCCAGCTACCTCGAAACCAACTTCCCGTGCCGCGCTGCCTGTCCGGTGAACACCAACGCCGGCGGTTACGTGAGTCTCATCGCCCAGGGGCGCTACCGCGAGGCGTATCTGCTCGCCCGGGCGCCGAACCCGCTCGCCTCGGTGTGCGGGCGCGTCTGCGCGCACCCGTGCGAGGCGGCGTGCCGGCGCGGTCAGATAGACACACCCATCGCCATCCGTGCCATGAAGCGGGTGGTCACCGAGCGCTTCGGCGTGGAAAGCCGGGCCAGCTTCGATGAGATCGCCCGCGTGGTGGACCGGCCGCGCCCGCCGGCCGACCGCCCCGGGCGGGTCGCCGTTATTGGCGCCGGCCCGGCCGGGCTCGCCTGCGCCCACGACCTGGCCCTCATGGGGCACCGGGCCGTCGTCTTCGACGCGGCGCCGGTCGTCGGCGGCATGATGCGGCTCGGCATCCCGGCGTATCGCCTGCCGCGGGAACTCGTCGACCGGGAGGTCGAGTTCATTCGGCACCTGGGCGTCGAGTTCCGCCTGGGCGTGGAGATCGGCCGCGACATCCTGTTCCGCCAGCTCCGAGACGAGTTCGATGCGGTCTTTATCGCCGCCGGCTGCCGCAAGGGCAAGATGCTCAGGCTCCCGGGGGCGGATCTTCCGGGCGTACTCACGGCGGTCGATTTCCTCGCCAACGTGAATCTCGGCGTGCCGCTCGAGGTGGGTCGCCGGGTGGTCGTGGTCGGCGGCGGCAACGTCGCCTTCGACGTGGCGCGGTCGGCGCGCCGCTTCGGCGGCACCACGCAGCCCGGCGAGGAGCATCACCAGCTCGCCGTCGACGCGGCGATCGTCGCCGCGCGCCTGCTCCGCCGCGACGTGACGCTCGTCTCGCTCGAATCACGGGAGGAGATGCCCGCCGACCCGGAGGAAATCGAGGAGGGCTCGCACGAGGGGATCCGTCTCGTGCACCGCCGCGGGCCGAAGGCGATTGTCGGCAACGGCCGCGTTCGCGCGCTCCAGACGGTCGATGTCGCCCGTGTCTTCGATGCGAGCGGCCGGTTCGCGCCCGAGTTCGTCGCCGACTCGGAGCAGGAGATCCCCTGTGACACGGTGATTCTCGCGGTCGGCCAGATCGCGGATCTGGGCTTCCTCGGCGACACGTCCGGCCTGGCGGTGACGCCGCAGCAGACGATCGTCGTCGACGCCCATCTCGCGACGTCGCTCCCGGGCGTCTATGCCGGCGGCGACATCGCGTTCGGCCCGCGCATTCTCATCTCGGCCGTCGCCGACGGCCGGAAGGCGGCCAGATCGATCGACACGTGCCTCACCGGGCGCCTTGATTCACCGCCCTCGTATGCGGTGCGGGTCTTCCCTGCCTTCGGCTACGACCATCCGTTCGCGCGAGGCGACTACGAGCTGGTGCCGAGGCACCGCGTGGCGGTGCTGCCCATCGAGCGCCGGCAGGCGCGCGAAGAAGTGGAGCTGCCGCTCTCGGAGGCAGAGGCGCGCGAGGAGGGAAGCCGCTGCCTGCACTGCTGGGTGAACACCATCTTCGACTCCTCGGCCGTGCGCGGCAGCGAGTGCATCCAGTGCGGGGGCTGCGCCGACGTCTGTCCCGAGCAGTGCATCGAGCTGGGGTCGGTCGTGCGGATCGCCGAGGCGACGACCGAGGCGCTGGCGCTTTTGCCGAACGGCGCGCCGGCGGCGTTGGTCGAGGCGCCCAACGGCGCGCTGCTCCTCAAGGACGAAACCGCCTGCATCCGCTGCGGCCTGTGCGCGCGCCGCTGTCCGACCTCGTGCATCACGATGCAGGCGTTCTACCGTGCGGACGAAGCGGCCGTCATGCAGATGGCCGATGTGGTCATGTGAGCCTATGTACCTCGTAGACGACCTCCAACTCCCGATCGACGACCGCGAGCGCACGCGGCGCGAGTTCCTCGCCGCCCTGGGCGCCGCGGCGGTCGCCATGGCCGGCCTCGGCACCAGCGTCACCGCCGTACGCTTCATGTGGCCGGAGGTGCTCTTCGAGGCGCCAACGCGCTTCCGCGTGGGCCGTCCCGAGGACATCCCGGTCGGCACGCTCGTCGTGCTGCCGGAGCAGCGGGTCTACCTCATGCGCGCCGCCGCGGGCTTCTTCGCAATGACCGCGGTGTGCACGCACCTGGGGTGCCTGACGCGGTACGAAGCCGAGAACAACGTCGTCTTCTGTCCCTGCCACGGCAGCCGCTTCGCCCCCGACGGCGCGGTGGTCAACGGTCCGGCGCCGCGGCCGCTGCCGCGGCTGGCGCTCACGCTGGACAACGGGGTTCTCGTCGTTGACACGGCGGTCGTCGTGCCACGCGACGCGGTGCTGACGGTATGAGCCTGGCCCGGCACGAGACGCGGACGGCGAAGCTTCTGGCGCGCCTGGGCCGGAACCGCGTCTACCGCTCCATCGTCCGCCACGGTCCGCTCGACACGAACCGGAACCGCTCGCTGGCGGTCTTCGGCAACTTCTTCCTCCACATCCACCCCGTGAAGGTGCGACTGCGGGCGATCGCGTTCACCCGCACGCTCTACCTCGGCGGCCTGTCGGCGGCGAGCTACCTGATCCTCGTCGTGACCGGCGTGTTCCTGATGTTCTACTACCATCCGTCGGTGCCGCGGGCGTACGAGGACATGAAGGATCTGCAGTACGCCGTCTACATGGGACCCTTCCTGCGCAACCTGCACCGCTGGGCGGCGCACGCGATGGTCGCGCTCGTCTTCCTCCACATGATCCGCGTGTTCTTCGCCGGCGCGTACCGGCCGCCCCGGGAGTTCAACTGGGTGATTGGCGTCGTCCTGCTCGTCCTCACGGTGCTCCTCTCCTATACCGGGTACCTGCTGCCGTGGGATCAGCTCGCCTTCTGGGGCGTGACGGTGGGCACCAACATGGCCGACGCGATGCCGCTGCTCGGGCCGCCCACCAAGTTCGTGCTCCTCGGCGGCCGCGCGGTCAGCGAGAACGCCCTGCTCCGCTTCTACGTCCTGCACTGCGTGGTGCTGCCGCTCTTCCTGGTGCTCGGCGCGTGCGTGCACCTCTGGCGCATCCGCAAGGACGGCGGGATCTACCTCGGATCGCCGGGCGGACGCGGGTCAACGCCCAACGTCCAACTCCCAACCTCCACGGAGGCCGCGTCGTGAGCGCCGCGCCGCCGCGCTTCGTGCTCGAGACGGGCGAGGACGCCCGCCGCACGCCGGTCCGCCTGGTCGTCGTCCAGGACGAGCGGCGCCCCGCCGTGGACGAGACGGGGGAGCCGGTCGTGATGACGATGCCGCACCTGCTGGTGCGCGAGCTGATTGCGCTGCTCGTCTTCTCGCTCGCCCTCGTGCTGCTGGCGATCTTCGTCGACGCGCCGCTCGAGGAGATGGCCAACCCGCTCAAGACGCCGAACCCGGCCAAGGCGCCGTGGTACTTCCTCGGCCTGCAGGAGCTGCTCCACTACTACCCGCCGGTCGTCTCCGGCGTGTTGATGCCGGCGGCGGTCATCGTGGCGCTCGTCGTCATTCCTTACTTCAACGTGAACCTCGAGCGGCGGCCGCTGTCGGACGGGAGGCCGCGAGTGCTCGTCGGGCTCTGGGCCGGCGTGGGTCTGCTCTCGGCCCTGCTCCTTGCGACCGCCAGCCACCCGCTGTGGCCCGTGCTCGTGCCGCTGTGGCTGGTGGCCGTCCTGATGACGCTGCCGGAGATCTGGCGCCGGCCGAGCGGCATCGTCGGCTGGATCGGACGGCGCAGTCTGGCGTTCTGGATCTTCACCTGGTTCCTGCTCGCGACGACGGCGCTCACCGTGATTGGTGTGCTCTTCCGCGGTCCGGGCTGGGCGTTCACGCTGCCCTGGAGCGATGGCATCTACTGACGACCTTCGCGGCGCGTCGATGCGGCCGGGCGACGCCGGCCTGGGGTGGCTGGTTCGCGTCCTGGCGGCGGTGAGCGTCGTCTTCCTCGCCGCGCTCGCCGTGGCGCCGCTCGGCCCCTACTTCGCCGAGTGGCGGCGGGCGCAGCAGCGCTACAACGCGCTGGCCGGCGCCAACGGCGCGCGCCCGATTCCGGTCGCGCTCCAGCAGATCTGGAAGCCCGAGCTCGGCATCACCGATCGGTGCATCTCGTGCCATCTGGGCATGGGCGAGTCGGCGCCGGTCGCCGGCGACCCGCTGTTTCGGGCGCACCCGACGATCCCCCACGATGCGCTGGAGTTCGGCTGCACGTCGTGCCACGGCGGCCAGGGACGCGCCACGACCAGGGAGGCCGCCCACGGCTTCGTCTCGCACTGGGACCAGCAGATGCTGCCGCGCGAGCACGTCGAGGCCGGCTGCGGCACCTGCCACAACGACTCGCCCACGCCGCGACTCGCGGAAGCCGAGGCGCTCGCGCTGCGGAAGGGCTGCCTCGGCTGCCACAAGGTGGACGGCCGCGGCGGCGACGAGGCGCCCGTGCTCGACACGGCGGGCCTCAAGCCGATTGGCGACCTCAACTTCTCGGGCGTGCCGGGCGAACAGACGCTCGCCAACTACATGCGCCGGCACCTGCTCGACCCGGCCGGCGTCGTGGCCGGCAGCCTGATGGTGCCGCAGCCGGTGACCGCCGCCGAGGCGGATCTGCTGACCACGTGGGTCCTGTCGCTGCGCCGGCGGCCGCTCCCGGCCGAGTACCTCCCGCGCGACCGCGTGCGGCGGACGCTGCTGGCCGAGACGCGTCCGCTGCTGTCGGGCGAGGCGGCCTTCGGCGCCTACTGCAGCGGGTGTCACGGCCCGAAGGGACAGGGCGCCAACTACGGCGGGCAGCCGACGCGTTTTCCGGCGATCGCCTCGCCGGACTTCCTCGACGTCGCCTCCAATGCGTTTCTCGAAGGGACGATCACGAACGGGCGCCCGGGGCGCCGGATGCCGCCGCTGGCTGGGCCGAACGGCACGCTGCGCCCCGAGGAGCTCACCTCGATCGTCGGGTACCTGCGCAGCCTCGGTCCCTCCGTCCCCCCGCGGGCGGAGGTCGAGGCGGCCCGGCCCGATCCGGCGCTCGGCCCGGAACTCTACCGGCGCGACTGCGCCATCTGCCACGGACCTTCGGGCGAGGGCACGGCGCTCGGATCGCCGCTCGCCACCGCCGACGCGCCGGCGCGCTCGCGCGATCGCCTCTACGAGGCGCTGGCGCGCGGTGTCGCGGGCACGGCGATGCCGGCCTACCGCATCTACGACGCCGCGATGATGCGCGCGGTGACCGACGCCGTGATTGGCTTGTCCCGGATCGACGGCTCAGGCGCCGCCTGGCGCCAGGCGCCCGGCTCGCCCGAGCGCGGGGGCGGCCTCTACGGCCGGCACTGCGCCGGGTGCCACGGCGATCGCGGCCAGGGGAAGACCGGCACGTCGCTCGCCAACTCGGGCTTTCAGCAGGTGACGAGTCTCGGCTACGTCGCCGCGATGGTCGCGCGCGGGCGTGCCGACACGCCGATGCCCGCCTTCCGTCTCGACGGCGTGAACCACTCGGCGCTGACCGCCGACGAGATCCTCGACATCAGCGCGTTTGTCGCAGCCGGGCTGCCGGGCGCTCCGCCCGAGGCGAGATGAGCGGGAGACGAGAGATGGATCGACGCACGTTCCTCCAGCACGCCGCCGCGGCCGGGTTCGGCGGTCTCGTCGCCGCCGCCACGCGCTCCTGGTCGCTCGATCGCATCGACAACCCGCTCGCCCGGTATCCCGACCGCGGGTGGGAGCGCGTCTACAGGGATCTCTTCGCGGTAGACGACTCGTTCGTCTTCCTCTGCGCGCCGAACGACACGCACAACTGCCTGCTCCGCGCCTACGTCCGCAACGGCGTGGTCACCCGCATCGGCCCGACGATGGGGTACGGAGAGGCGACGGATCTGCTGGGGAACCGCACGTCGCACCGGTGGGATCCGCGGTGCTGCCAGAAGGGGCTCGCGCTCACGCGGCGCTTCTACGGCGATCGGCGCGTGCGCTATCCGATGGTGCGCAAAGGGTTCAAGGCCTGGGTCGACAACGGCTTTCCGCGCGGCGCCGACGGCCGTCCGCCCGCCGAGTACTTCCGGCGCGGCTGGGACGGCTGGGAGCGCGTCGGCTGGGACGCGGCCGCCGACATGACCGCCCGCACGCTCCAGAACATCGCCGCCACCTACGCCGGCCCCGAGGGGGCGCGCCGCCTGGCCGCGCAGGGGTACGACAAGGAATCGGTCGAGGCGATGGCTGGCGCCGGCACGCAGTGCCTCAAGTTCCGCGGCGGCATGCCGCTGCTCGGCGTCACCCGCGTCATGGCGATGTACCGGCTGGCCGGCTCGATGGCGCTCCTCGACGCGAAGATGCGCGGCGTCGGCCCCGACCAGGCGCTCGGCGGGCGCGGCTGGGACAACTACTCGTGGCACACGGACCTGCCGCCCGGGCACACGATGGTCACCGGCACGCAGACGGTGGAATTCGACCTGTTCTCGGTGGAGCGCGCCAGGATCGTGCTCGTCTGGGGCATGAACTGGATCACCACCAAGATGCCCGACTCGCACTGGCTGACCGAGGCGCGCCTCAAGGGCACCAAGGTCGTCGTCATCGCCTGCGAGTACAGCGCTACGGCGCACAAGGGCGACCAGGTGATCGTCGTGCGCCCGGGGACGACGCCGGCGCTGGCGCTCGGCCTCTGCCACGTCATCTTCCGCGACCGGTTGTACGACGACGCGTTCGTCAAGCGTTTCACCGACCTGCCGCTCCTCGTCCGGCTCGACACGCTCAAAAAGCTGCGCGCCTCTGATCTGCAGGGCGCGCCGCCGCTTCCGCCGCTCGGCAATTTCACGCGCGTGATGGCCAAGGGCGAGGTCCCGCCGCCGCCCGGCACCCACCGGGAGCAGCTCATTCCGGCGGCGCTCCGCGAGCAGTGGGGCGACGCGGTCGTCTGGGACCGCACGCGGCAGGCCGCCGTGCCCCTCTCGCGCGACGCCGTCGGCACGCATTTCGACCGCGCCGGCCTCGACCCGCAGCTCGAGGGCGAGGTGACCGTGCGGCTGAAGGACGGCCGGGACGTGCGCTGCCGGCCGACGTTCGACCTGGTGCGGCAGTACGTCATCGACAACTTCCCGCCGGAGGCCACCGAAGCGATGACGTGGGCGCCCCGGGCGGCCGTCGAGGGCCTGGCGCGGGAGGTGGCCGCCTCCCCCGCCGGCACGCTGATGGCGCTCGGCATGGGGCCGAACCAGTTCTTCAACAACGATCTGAAGGACCGCGCCGTGTTCCTGCTGGCGGCGCTGACCAACAACGTCGGCCACATCGGCGGCAACGTGGGCAGCTACGCCGGCAACTACCGCATCGCACTCTTCAACGGGCTGCCGCAGTACATGAACGAGAACCCGTTCGACATCGAGCTCGATCCCGCGAAGCCGGCGCGCGTGCGGCAGTACTGGCGCGCAGAATCCGCCCACTACTACAACCACGAGGACCACCCGCTCAAAGTCGGCAACCGGATGTTCACCGGCAAGGGCCACATCCCGACGCCGACCAAGTCGCTCTGGTTCGCCAACGCCAATTCCATCCTCGGCAACGTCAAGTGGCACTACAACGTCGTCAACAACCAGCTGCCGAAGATGGAGTTCATCGGCGTCAACGAGTGGTGGTGGTCCACCTCCTGCGAGTACGCGGACATCGTCTTTGCGATTGATTCGTGGGCGGAGCTGAAGCAGCCCGACATGACCGCGTCGGTGACCAATCCGTTCCTCCAGGTGTTTCCGCGGACGCCGCTGCCGCGCATCTTCGAGACCAGAGGCGACGCCGAGGCGGTGGCGCTCGTGGCGTCGAAGCTCGCCGCGCTCACCGGCGACCGGCGGTTCGAGGACTACTTCCGGTTCGTCCGCGAGGGGCGCACCGACGTCCACCTGCAGCGGATTCTCGACAACAGCAGCGCGACGAAGGGGTATCAGATCGCCGACCTCGAGGCGAAGGCGACGCGCGGCGTGCCGGCGCTGATGATGACGCGCACCAACCCGCGCGCCGGCGGCTGGGAGCAGACGCAGGAATCCAAGCCCTGGTGGACCAAGTCGGGCCGCCTCGAGTTCTACCGCGACGAGGACGAGTTCATCGCGTACTGCGAGAACCTCCCGGTCTACCGCGAGCCGATCGACTCCACCTTCTACGAACCGAACGTGATCGTCGGCGCCGAGCATCCGTGCTTCCGCCAGGAGGGACCGGAGGAGTACGGCCTCGAGGCGGACGACCTGTCGTGCGAGGCGCGCCAGGTGCGCAACGTGGTGAAGCCGTGGTCGGAGGTCGCCAGGACCGAGCATCCGCTCCGGCGCGACGGCTACCGCTTCATCTTCCACACCCCCAAGTACCGGCACGGCGCGCACACCACGCCGATCGACACCGACATGGTGGCGGTGCTCTTCGGCCCCTTCGGCGACGTCTACCGCCGCGACCCGCGCGCCCCGTTCGTCACCGAGGGGTACGTCGACATCAACCCGCTCGACGCCAGGGAGCTGGGCGTCGACGACGGCGACTACGTCTGGATCGACTCGGACCCGTCGGACCGCCCCTACCGCGGCTGGAAGCAGGGCGACCCGGCCTACGAGGTGGCGCGGCTCCTGTGCCGGGCGCGGTACTACCCGGGCACGCCCCCCGGCGTCACGCGCATGTGGTTCAACATGTACGGCGCCACGCCCGGCAGCCTCCGGGGCAGCCGCATGCGGGTCGACCGGCTCGCGAAGAATCCCGACACGAACTATCAGGCGATGTTCCGCTCGGGCAGCCACCAGAGCACCACGCGCGGGTGGCTGAAGCCGACGCTGATGACCGACTCGCTCCCGCGCAAGGAGCTGCTGGGCCAGGTGATGGGACAGGGGTTCCTCCCCGACTCGCACTGCCCCACCGGCGCGCCGCGCGAGTCGATCGTGAAGATCACCCGCGCCGAGCCGGGCGGCCTCGAGGGCAAGGGGCTGTGGCGCCCGGCCGCCCTCGGCCTCCGGCCCGGCTACGAGAGCGACGCGGTGAAGCGCTTCCTCGAGGGCGGCTTCATCAGGAAGAAGGAATAGCGCGATGGCACGGGTCAACAACTGGCAGATCGGGCGGGCCATGGACTACTGGTATTCCGACAACCGCCCGACGCGGCAGTTCGGCGCGGTGTTCGACATCAACAAGTGCATCGCCTGCCAGACCTGCACCCTCGCGTGCAAGACGACCTGGACGAGCGGCCGCGGCCAGGAGTTCATGTTCTGGAACAACGTCGAGACGAAGCCGTACGGCTACTACCCGCTCGCCTGGGACGTCGAGCTCCTCGACGCGCTCGGACCGCAGACCTGGGATGGAACCAAGTACACCGGGCGCACCGTCTTCGAGGCGGCGCCGCAGGGCGAGCGCGTGCTCGGCTGGACGCCCCAGGCGATCGACTATGCGTCGCCGAACATCGGCGAGGACGAGATCACCGGGAGCGTCGACCAGGGGCTGGCGCTCGGTCTGCCGCAGCAGATCTGGATGTTCTACCTCGCCCGGATCTGCAACCACTGCACCTATCCGGCCTGCCTCGCCTCGTGCCCGCGCTCCTCCATCTACAAGCGCCAGGAGGACGGGATCGTCGTCCTCGATCAGTCGCGCTGCCGCGGCTACCAGGAGTGCGTGCGCGCCTGCCCGTACAAGAAGGTCTACTTCAACCCCTCGACCGGCACGAGCGAGAAGTGCATCGCGTGCTTCCCGAAGATCGAGGAGGGGATCCAGCCGCAGTGCTTCGTCAACTGCATCGGCAAGATCCGGCTGCAGGGATGGGTGAACCCTCCCGAGCGGGCGCGCGAGGACAATCCGATCGACTACCTCGTCCACGTCCGGAAGCTGGCGCTGCCGCTCTACCCGCAGTTCGGCCTCGAGCCCAACGTCTACTACGTGCCGCCGGTGAACGTGCCAGACCCGTTCCTCGTCCAGACGTTCGGTCCCGGGGCGCCGGCCGCCGTGAAGACGTACCGCAACGCCCGGAACGACAAGACGCTGGCGGGGCTGTTCGCGCTCTTCGGGTCCACCGAGCGGACGATTCCCTTCTTCCGCATCTCCGGAGACGAGGCGATCGCCCTCGACGACGATCACCGGGAGATCATGCGGGTGCCGATCTACGAGCCGGTCTACATCCGTCCGGCCGAGGACCCGACGCGCCGGATCATCAGGATGAACACGACATGACGCGCGTCATGAGACCCTTCTTCACATGTGCGGAACACCGAGACACTGAGGCACCGAGGCCAATCTGGGAAGACATGCCTCTGTGTCTCGGCGTCTCGGTGGTACGTGGACGCGCAAGGCGCGCCACCCGTCGTCTCTGCATCGCATCGCTCGCTTTCGCCGTCGTCATCACCGGCGCATGCCGGCGTGGGCCGGCCATCGATACGATACAGATCGCCGCCGTCGCGGCGAGCGGCGCGCTGCCGACCGACGATCCGCTCTCGGCGCTCTGGGACCGCGCGCCGGAGCACCCGGCGGCGCTCCTCGTGCAGGACATCGTGGAGCCGAAGCTCCTCCAGCCGGGCGTCACGCGCGTCGACGTCCGGGCGCTGCACAACGGCGAGTGGATCGCCTTCCGGCTCGGGTGGGCGGACGCCACCAGGTCGATGCTGGCCCAGTCCGGCGTCACCTCCGACAGCGTGGCGATTCAGTTTCCGGTGCAGGCGGGCAGCCAGGTGCCGGACCCGGCCATGGGTGAAGTGGGCAAAGCGGTCCACCTCCTCTACTGGAAAGCGCTCTGGCAGGACGACGCCGAACGGGCCGTGAGGGGACAGGACCGCGTCTCCGCCCTCTATCCCAACGCGGCGATCGATCACTATCCGTTCCTCGCCAATCCGGCCGCGAAAGAGGAGATGGCGCGGCGCTACGCGCCCGCCGACGCGGCGGGCAACCCGATCACGCGACGCGCGAGCACGTCGCCCGTGCAGGAGCTCGTCGCGGAAGGCTACGGCACGACGACGGCCGCGGCGACGCAGAAGGCGCTCGGCCGGGGCGTCTGGCGCGACGGCCGGTGGCTCGTCGCGATCGCCCGTCCGCTGGAGGAAGGCGACGGGGTGGCCCGGTTGACGGTCGGACAGCGGACGTTCGTGGCGGTGGCGGTCTGGGACGGCGCGTTGCGGCAGGCGGGCGCGCGGAAGATGCGGTCGGTATGGATCCCGTTGGTCCTGCACGCGGCGCGATAACGGTGACCCCTTCGACGGGCCACAGAGGCACAGAGACACGGAGGCCAATACCTGTGAGCGCGCAACCGGACGCGGCGCCGTTCGGCCCGTGGCTCGAACGGGCGGTGTGCTGGCGGTTTGCCTCGACGCTCTTCCGCCCACCCACGGCGGACGGGCTGAGGGAACTGCGCGTGCTGCTGCCGATGCTCCCTGGGGAGGCGCGCGACGGCGCCGTGCCGCTGCTCGACGTGCATCTCGACACGTGGGAGCGCGAGTTCCACCGCGTGCTCGGTCCGGCCGGGCTCCCCTCCTGCGAGTCGTCTTTCGACCGGGCGACGCTCGCCGGCCGCGGGCCGCTGCTCGCCGCCATCGGCGGCTTCTACCAGGCGTTCGCCTACGACCCCGAGGCGCAGCCGCGCGAGGTCCCCGACAACATCGCCGTCGAGCTCGACTTCCTCGCCTATCTCGCCTTCAAGGGGGCGTTCGCGGCCGACGCGCAGCTCGCCGAGGAGCTGGAGGTCACCACCCAGGCGTACGACGCGTTCCTGCGCGACCACCTCGGCTTCTGGATCGCGCCGTTCCTCGAGTCGCTTGCCGCCACCGACTCGGCGCCGTACGGAGCGGCGGCCGCGTGGCTTGGCGCGACGGTCGACCGGCTGCGTGGCGAGACTCCGTTGTCCTGAGCCCGTGCGTGGCGCTCGCCCCGCAGAATCCGGGACGCGCGACGCGATTCCATGACCGTGTTGGTCACCCTCAATGACTCACGATGCTCCCGTTGTCGATCCGCGCGGTCGCCACCGCATGGGCATTCGCCGCCGCGCGCGACGCTTCAATGAGGCCGCGGCTCATTCGCCGCGGAATCCTCGACTCAGACGCCGACTGGCAGACGGTGGGGGCGCTTCAATGAGGCCGCGGCTCATTCGCCGCGGAATCGTCACATCCCCTTCTGGTCCGAGTGGGGGTAAACCGCTTCAATGAGGCCGCGGCTCATTCGCCGCGGAATCTGACACGCGTCATTACCCTTGACAAAACAGGAGCTGCTTCAATGAGGCCGCGGCTCATTCGCCGCGGAATCCACAACCCTGCCTGGCGAGACGTGGGCGGAACTGCGGCTTCAATGAGGCCGCGGCTCATTCGCCGCGGAATCAACATCAGTGAGGTAGAAGACGTACTCGCATGACGAGCTTCAATGAGGCCGCGGCTCATTCGCCGCGGAATCGGCGGCATCTTCCGCGACCAACATCGGGGTCTGCACGCTTCAATGAGGCCGCGGCTCATTCGCCGCGGAATCGCCACACGCCCGGTGAACTCCTCAACCGGCCGGGTGCTTCAATGAGGCCGCGGCTCATTCGCCGCGGAATCCGTAAACGTATACCCGTATCGTGAGGATCGACATGGCTTCAATGAGGCCGCGGCTCATTCGCCGCGGAATCGCCAAGGTCGGGCAGGCGCTGGCCTGGATCGGGATGCTTCAATGAGGCCGCGGCTCATTCGCCGCGGAATCGTCGGCGTGGATTCACTGACCCAATGAATCGTGACCGGGCTTCAATGAGGCCGCGGCTCATTCGCCGCGGAATCGGCGGCAGCTCGCCGGCGTGGAACGCGGGATCCGCGCTTCAATGAGGCCGCGGCTCATTCGCCGCGGAATCGGCACCTGGGGGAAGGAGTCCTACCAGTGGCCCGAGCTTCAATGAGGCCGCGGCTCATTCGCCGCGGAATCGATCCGAGGCGGGCGGACGCGGCATGGCGCCTACAGCGCTTCAATGAGGCCGCGGCTCATTCGCCGCGGAATCGCTGCAGGACGTGCTGACGATTCACGGGGCGCAATTGCTTCAATGAGGCCGCGGCTCATTCGCCGCGGAATCGCTGACGGGAGCCGATGACCAGACGACCATCACGGTGCTTCAATGAGGCCGCGGCTCATTCGCCGCGGAATCGAAAACGCACTTGCTCTGCGAACCCGCCGAGGACTCGCTTCAATGAGGCCGCGGCTCATTCGCCGCGGAATCCCGACCGCTCGCAAAACCCTCGCCCGCCAATAGCTTGCTGCGCCCTCCGCGAGCGGTGCGCCCACGACCGTCGCACCACCCGGCGCGTCCGCCCTCGGACCAAGCTGAGGTCATGCAATTCTCTCAGAGTTTCCTCCTTTCGAGCGGCGTCCGTGGTTAGCCGACCACCCCGCCGCTCGCGACGGTCACCGCGTCTCGAACCCAGGATACTCGGGCAGCTCCCCCGTCACCACGCGGGCCAACAGCCGCGCCTGGATCTCCAGCACCCGCCGGTAGCTCACACGATAGCCGAAGAGCGGGTGCGTCGCCTGAGCGTCCATCCGCTGCTCGTAGGCCTGCAGGAACCGCTTCCGCCCCCGCGGCGTGAGCATCACCGATTCACCGACCTGCCGGAAGTCGTCCGGCGCCACCATGCGCGTGTTGACCGCCGACAGCACCGCCGAGTCGACGACGAGCGGCCGGAATCCTTCCATCAGATCGAGCGGCAGCGCCGGCCGCCCGAACCGCGGCTGGTGAAAGAACCCGATGAACGGATCGAATCCGATCGTATGACAGACGAACGTCAGGTCGCGCACCAGCAGACTGTAGCCGAGCGACAGCAGCGCGTTCACCGGGTCGCGCGGCGGACGCCGGTTGCGCCGCGTGAAGTCGAACGCCGGGCGCTCCTGCTCGTCGTCCACCTTCAACATCCCGCGGAAGTGGCCGAAATAGTAGTGCGCGGCGGTCCCCTCGATGCCGAGCAGCGAGTCGAGCGCGCCGGCCTCCGCCGCCTGGCGCGCCAGCCGCCGCAACGCGTCGAGCGCCCGCGCCGGCGGCTCCAGGTGATTGCGCTGCAGCATCGTGCGCTGGTTCCGGATCTTCGTTGCCACGATCCGGCGGGCGATCCGCAGGCAGAACGCTTCGTCATCGGCGCGGCGAAACTGCTCGCGTCGCAGGAAGACGTTCTTCAGCCCGAGTGCCGTCGTCATCCCGTAGAACCAGCCGCCCGTGGTGAAGTACGCGATCGGGCGCTCGAGCTCAGCCAGCGCCTGCACGGCGCCGGTCGTCACCGACGCGCTCCCGAAGACGTTCACCTGCGACACGTCGTTGAGCCGTGCCTCCTGCACGAGGCTCCCCTTTTCCTTGATCTGCAGGACGCCACCCGACCGGCCGATGCTGAACCCGTACCCGGTGACGTAGAGCGGACGCAGGTCGTCACCCGCCGGAATCAGGCGACGGACGTCGACCGACCGCGACCCGGCGGGCGGACCAACCGGCGCCTCCTCGAACAGCGACAACTGTTCGGCGTCGACTGCCTCCTCCGGTCGCAGGCCGCCGTGGAGCAGCGCCCGTGTCTCGTCGGGAAGGCAGATGCCGACGAGCGAGCAACGCGGGCACTTCGGGCTGTCAACCAGCGGCTCCGGGATCCGGCCGGACCCGGCGATGCGACGAGCCGCTTCGACGCCGGCGAGGGTGGATGCGACGAGCTCGTCGTCAATCGGCACGCGCACGCGCTGCTTCGTCTGGTTGTAGTAGACGACCGCCTCGTCGCACGTGTAGCCGTGCTCACGCAGGATGAGCGCCTGCACGCACACCTGCACGCGATCGGTCGGCCACGCCTCGAGCGCGCCATCCTGCTCGCGCGGCGCGCCGTGCTTGTAGTCCACCGGCGAGACGCGGCCGCCCTCGCCTTCCACCAGGTCGATCACGGCCGTCAGACCGTAGCGGTCGCTCGACAGCGAGACCGATCGGGAGTGGATTCGCTGGTCTGCCGCGTCGGCCGCGGGCGGCAGCGCGCCGGCCTTCTCGCCGAGCGTGTCGTGCCGCAGCGCGCCTTCCACCGTGTCGGCGCTGTGCGCGAAGACGCCCTCCACCCACTCGTAGAAGAACAGCCGCGGGCAGTAGACGAGCTCGTTGAGCATGCGAGCGGGGAGGTACGGCGGCAGCTCCACCGGCCGCCGCAAGCCCGCCTTCACGGGGATTGGCCGCGACGGGAACGCCAGCGGAGACGGCAGCGGGTCGGTGCTCATTCCTCCTCCTCGGCGCGCTCGGCACGTTCCATCCTGGCGCGCTGGATCGCGTCAACCCTCCTCTTCGTGCCGGCCACCTCGCCGCGATCGTCCTCGCCGTCGACGATGATGCAGGGGGCGTCGAGTGTGGAGTAGGCGCGGCCGATGGCCGTGATGACGCGCTCGCCGCGACCCTCGACGGGGCCGAGGTCGACGAAGAGAACCTGGTCCTCGCGGTGGTGGATCAGCTTCTCGAGGGCGTGCCTGCAGCGGGCCAGGTCGGCCTGGGCGAACTTGCACTCGAAGACCGAGTACTGCAGCCGGTCGCCGAAGCCGGTCATCGTCTTGTGAACGCGGCGCAGGCGGGTGTCGTCCGAGATGTCGTAGCAGACGAGGTAGGTGTTGCGCACGGCTTCTGCGGAGACTATCGGACGCAGGTGTGTCCGGGCACATGGGCGGGCCGCAGCCCTGCCGAAACGTGCGCACGGCCCGCCGGGAACCGGCGGCCGTGCGCAGCCAGAGAGACCGGGCCGGATTCTTCAGTTGTCAAAGAGCGTGCTACACCGTCACGCTGGCCGCGCCTCACTCGGGAGGAGTTCGAGCACGGCGTCGTAGACCTCGCGAGCCAGCGCGAGCGCTGACTCCGCTTCCTCGCGGGAGGGCTCACCAGGCTCTCCCGGATAGCGGTACTTCCAGGCGTAGTCGGTCAGGCGTGCGGCGCGCCGCCCCATCGACTCGAAGCTTTGCTCGATGGGCGTACACAACCGGCACAGGGCAGCCAGATCGTGAGTCTTGCCGAAGGGCTCGTCGTGCCACGCGAGGAATCCTTTGAGCGCCTTCTCGGCCGCTTGTTGCGCGTGAAAGACGGCGTCGGTCGTAATCGGTGGGACCGCGGTCAATCCGTGCGCCCCGGCGTGAAGATCGGTTCTGGCCTTCGTCATCCAGACCCGCGTGTCTTCCACGCGCGCCGGGTCATGCGGCATGGAGCAACCTGCCTTCCCGCAGAACGGTTCCAGGCAACGACGCCTTCAGATGCGTGCGGGCGTGAAACCAGCTGCTGCGACACACGACGGCATCGACCGAGGCTTCGACACCCCACAGCACCTCGTAGGCGAGCTTGCTGTCGCGCCGTTCCGGCGGCGCATCGTCGGGCGCGACGACGAGGAGGTCGTAGTCGCTGTCGGGGCCGGCGTCGCCGCGGGCCTTCGAGCCGAAGAGGTAGATGCGCTCCGGCTGGTAGGCGGCCGCGAGGCGGCGGACGATCTCCGCGAGGACGGGATCCAGATCGAGCAGTGATTCGGTCGCAACGGGCTGACTTGTCACACTTCACCTTTCCCAGATCGCAAAGAGGCCGAGACCAATATGACGCCCGGCGCCGATGGCGAGCGGTCCAGTCACCGGCTCGCGGAACGTCAGACACGCATGCCAGGCGGAAAACCGGCGGTTCTTCGGCGAGTCGAGATAGTCCGGACGCCGGTACGAGGCAGGATGCTGTGACCCTGGCCAGAAGGGAGCCCTGCGCAGTGTGACATCCCTGACCGCCTCGAGCGGCACGCCCGACTGTTCGACCGCCTTGAGAAACAGCCGCTCAGCTTTCGTCGGCTGTTCTCGCTTGTTGGTGCGAACACCCCTGAAATCATCGAACCCGGGCAGGATCACGGGCGTGACAGTCGCCCAGCTCGTGCTTTGGGCTACGTATCGATCGAGCATTCCTGACGAACTCCGTCTCCAGGCGTCGAGCAGCACGCCCCGCTCATGGCCGTCCTTGTCGCGCAGGGACTGGCCGCGGAGGCGCTGGTCTGCCCAGCGCGCGTACGCTCCGTGGCCGCCAGACGGCTCGGCGATCAGTACGCGGCGGATCATCCCATCAGCGTGCTGATGGCCGATCGTCGGGAGCGGCAGGTACGAGAACCGCTGCGGCTGGTTCTTCCGACGGTCGGGAGTGTTGGCGATGTGTCCGGCGAGATATACGTCAAGCTCTACGCCTGGGAACTGCTCGCTGAAGTCCTGTCGGTTGCGGTATCTCACGTCGTCGCAGACGAGCGAGCGCAGCATCGCCGCTACCTCGATCGTGGACTCCTGTCGAAATGCAACGCCGTCGGGCAGGTCGAAGGCAGCGTAGTGCCGCGGCGGCATTTGACCAACGGGCAAGTAGACAACCGTGTCGAAACAGCGCAGCTTCTCCGCAGGCGCGTATTCGAGTACGGCGGCCCTCCCACGCCGTGCAATGCGAACACGGTTGACGAACGAGGTGTGTACCAACTCACAGTCGCTCAGCGACCCCGCCTGGGGAATCCGCAGGCACTGCCGGCCCGGAGAGGCGCCGCGCCAGGCACGCCAGCGAATCCCTCGAAGTGCTGCGGCTTCGGCGGTGGTCAGAATTTGTCCGTCACCCGCAGCCTGGTCGATGCCCCAGCCAAGCGCCATCAGATGACGGGCTTCCCGGCAGAGCACTTCCGCATGCGGCCTCGAAGATGACCACTCCAAGTCGCCGATAGACCACACGTAGTGAATGATGTGGGGCCGATCGGCGTCGTTCACGCTGGTCGCAAGTCGGTGCGGTCGAACGATCTTTTCAGTCAGGCGATCCTGCCGTTCGAACTTCTGGTCGCTGTCGTTGTTCGGCACGAAGAATTTGTAGGCTGCGCCTTTGTGCGCCTCTGGCGCTACGATCTCTGGCGCCTCTCGGCGCTCCAGCCATTCGAATGCCGTTCGCAACTCATTGCCGTCTTTGCCGGTCCACCGACCATTGCGCCACCCGGCGCGAGACCCAGCGACGAGCGCCTGAAAGAGTCGCATTGGCGACGGTGGCCACTCCGGCTCGTCCTCTCCCTGACCGTGAAAAAGCCGATCGAGAAGCGTCACGGAGATGCAGAGGTGGGCGCTCATCAACGCGTGTCCGGCTCCGCCACCGCACCTTGCCCTTCGGCGCGGGCCGCGTTCCTGCCCGTCGTCCCTCGCCCACGCGTACTCTGCTGCGAGGACACTTGCTCGAGCCTCGCACGGGTCACTGGCCCTCCTCTGAGCAACTCCTTTCGCTGTTGCTCATTTAGGCCCAAGACGGTCCGCGCTAGTTCTCCGTCCCATTCCGCGGACTGCGATGGCTGCTGAACGTGAAACGCTTTCGCGGCTTCATCGGCGAAGGCTAGAGCGTCCCGATCAGTGAGCACCCACTCGTCGCGACCGCCGTCATGATTGACCAGACTCAACTCGGCTGGGCGCGACTTGTCGGGAACGACTTGGCAGCCTTCGCGAAGACACGTCTCAGGCGGTGCCGAGAATGCAACGAGCGCCACACCCAGGATGTAACGTCTGAGCACCAGGGTGTCCTCACCTTGCCCGGATTCCGCGCACAGTGCACGCAACGGGACCAGGCTTAAGACAGCGTCGCGCCGAATCTCACTGCCATTCTTGATCCAGACGCCGCCGTGAGTCATGACCGCAGGCACGTGTGCCAGACCGAGTTCTGCCTTCGGTCCTTTCACGGTCACCTCGGCATCAGAACCCTCAAGGATCTCACCAGCAATGGTGCTGTACTGTGCTGAGCGATGCATCGCTTGCACGTTGAAAGCACGGATCACCGACCGCACGATCCGCGGCAACTTGGCTTGAGTCGCTCTGGAATCCCACGATCCGAAGACGAGCGAGGTTGGCGCGATGCGCGCAAGCCTTTCTGCATTCCCTGTCCGCTGGAATGCCAGGAATGCCTCGAATAGCTGCGGCCCAATCGTCGAAAACCGCACGATCGCATCTGCCGCACGGTGGCCAGCGTCCAGAAGATGGACTTCCCGTGTTTGCCCGTTTTCGCGAGCCACGATGACGATCTGCGGTACAAGGTGCCTGTACTTCTTGCGCTTGAAGATCGGCTCCATTCGGTTGGCCTGGGACCCAACGCTGTCGATCTGGCAGACGTTTGTGCCGTCTTCGAAACGATCGATGTTGTACCCGGTCCAGTCCTCGTCTCGCATTCGCTCGGGCTTGGCGTATGTCGGTGGAAAGATAACGCCTTCCTTGCCCTCGATCGGCAGGAGCCACTGACGCATCACCAGAGCGGCGATATCACTGCCGTCTTCCAGCCAACTGTCGAATTTCGTTGCAATCTCACTCATCGAACTCCCCCTGGAACGTCGAGGCAGCATCAAGGCCCTTGAACGAGCCTCGCGAAACGAATCTCGTCCGCAACGTTCGACTGCCGTTGGTTTGAACCAATCCTATCGACGCGACGCGGGCTACGGGTGCCGACAGCGGATGACCCCATGGGCTGTAGCGCACTTCATACTGCTTTCTGTCGAGCCTGGGGAGGAATCGCTGCAATCCAATCGCCCCGACAAGTTCAATCACTGGCCGCGTTGGGAGATCCTTGAGTCCGACATGCTCGTTCAAAGAGAAACCAACGCGCAATGCATCCCAACCGAGGTGACTATCGAAGCCGTAGGAGCCCTGAAGGCGCGTGCCCAGTTGAAGCAGCGCCAAGAAGTCACCCGCCACCGCACGTAAACTCTCCTTCAATGGGTCGCGCCACTTGCAGAACATCTGCCTCGACGTCGCATTTGCCGCCCAGGTCTTGAAGGGAGTTGGCTTCCCGTTACCGTCAAGCCACCAGTCGAGGTGCAGGAGAATCGGTGAACCAAGTTCCAAGGGTGCCGTCTTCTCGTCCTGTGTCCCCTTTGCGACTTCGACGCTGCAATCGAGCAAGGGGCTCAGCAGATCGAGAGGCGAGGCATCCCGGCGGAATGGCGCAGCGACGAAGAAGCGACCATTACCGAACCAGCCTTGGGCACCGGGCCACAGCCTGTGTGCCAGTTCCAGTAAGCCGCAGCACGCGAAGAATTGCCCAGGATTTGTGACGTCAACTTCGATGCCGAAACTCGGTTCCTCCACGCCGCCCGCACAAATCACAGGTCGTGCGTCGGGGGGGGAGGAGGTGTCTGTCGACAGGACTGTGGCGCCATATGCTTGGTCGCGAGCGGGTTCAGGGTTCCCGAGACCGGACGTCTCGGTTGTTTCCCTTCCCTCCGTAGACTCTGCTACCCGTCTCGAGGCCGCGATATCTGCGCACCGCAACAACGACTCCAACGATGCCAGGCCCCAGCGCCCAAAGCGCTGCTGGAGGCGGCCGAAACGTTGAAGCATCTCGACGGCCACTCGTTGGCTCTCGGCCGTCGTCGGCGGCTGTCGCTGGCTCGTGTGGCTGTCAAGCGGCCCTTCGCGGTCGTACGCGCGCGGTTCGAAGTGCGGCCGCGCCCAGCCGTGGTGCGCGGCGATGAGGTGCAGGATGAGGTCGCGTTCCGGGTGATCGACGAAGTCACTGGCCGCCATCGCCTCCACCAGCGAGCCGAACTCGTGGCGATAGCCGCTGAGCGCGCGGCGTGGGTCACGATAGCGTGTCGACTTCGCGACTGGTTCGCTTCCGTCTTCGTTCCATGCGTAGTACTGCCAACACGGTCGGTCCTTGCCTCGATCGTGGCGTTGAGCCGCATGTACAAGGGCTCCGTGCAAGTCGGGGTCGAGGTTCAGCGCCCTTGCGATGCGGTCGATCTCTTGGAGAATCTCTTGGGTGTGGCTCGATAGTGTTTGTCGGAACCTTGCTGTTTCCGGGTTCTCGATTGCAGCTTCCGCGGGCGTCGTCAGAAGCATCAATTCGAGTACGTCGGCGTCGTCTTCCTCGCTCTCCGACGGCTCAGTCAACGTGATGCGTTCTTTTTCACGGAACCCTGAGGGAAGCTTCTCAGCCGTTTCGCCTGTCGCGAGCCGCGTGTAGCGTTCTGCCGCGCTCGAAGAGTGCAGCCAACGCTCCCGGAGTCCAGTATCGGCGACGTCGATCTCGTCCGCGGGATTGACGAACTGCGCGTCGAGCGCCCCGTCCAGGTTCAGTCCGCCGATCTCAACTGGAAGGACCACCGTGCGATACCACAGCACATCCGTCTGGTTGTTCTCCGGCTTCTTGACGATCGCCGAGAGCGTTGACCATGATGCTCGGCCGCGTTCGTCCAGCAGAACGACCGGGAAATCGAACGTGGGCGTGGCGCGCTTGCGATGCGCCTCTAGAAGCGCACCGAGCTTCTTTCGCACGCGACCCGTGGTGTCGCGCAGTCGCTCTCGGGCCTCGATGCGGCAGGCAGCGAACCAATCACGCAACGTCCCCTCGAAGTCCGCCCTGGCTTTCCGGTACGCGCCCTCTGACAATCCCTCAGAGGATGGCTCCAGACGCTCGAGCAAGCGCAGTTCTCTTCGCCAAGCGACATATGTCTCCGGAGGATCAGTGGTCAGCCCGTGGAGGTACGCGGCTACCTCGGGACGACCGGGCATCTCGTCGAAGCTCGTCAGGGACCAGTTGTCGAGCAGGATGTCGGTGAGCGGCGCGATCGTTCCTTTGGGAGCGAATGCGGCCTCGCGCTCTTCGGCAGGCACGTAATCGAGCAGTTCCCGCAAACGGCGCGGACCAACGAGCACACCGTCCGCCGAGTCGCCGACCCACCGTTTCAGAATCCGGAGGGTCGCCGCTCTCGCCTCGTTCGTTGGGGAAACCTTCTCCTTCGCCTCTGAGTTCTCGTTCTCCCACACAACATCCACGCGTGCTTCCCGGCTTGGACCACTGCTCCGGTTGACGCGACCCAGGCGCTGGATAAGCGAGTCAAGCGTTGTGAGGTCGCAGACCATGTGGTCCGCATCGAGATCGATCCCGACCTCACCGGCTGAGGTGCTGACTAGATAGAGGGTTCGCTCCAGAGGGGCTTCGCGATGCAGGAGCGCGCGAAAGACGTCTTGTTTAACCAAGCGATCCCGCTCGTGACCGCGGATGGTGCCGGTCAACAGAGCGACGCGTTCGCCACCGGGATCGGCCAGCTTCTTCCGCAACGCGGCGGTCACGCCCTGGGCATGCTCCGGTGAGCCGACATACACCAGCACGCGCGCCATGGCGCCGCCGTGGCGCAACGCCACACTGGCCAGCGTCTCTTCCAACGTTGGCGCCTTGGTCTTGCCCTCGGGCGGTCGCGTGGCCTCCCGGAGCTGCTCGCCCGACAACGGCTGCAGATGCAGCCGCTTTACGGCGTCGAGCCGTTCGCGGACAAACTTGTCCTGCTCATCGTCCGGCAGTAGTAGAAACGGACGGCCCTCTTCGGCTTCCTGAGAGTAGCGAGGCCGCAGGCGTACCGTGCGGACCCGATCGTCATCGTCCGCCGCCCGCCTCGTGGCCGACAGCTCCAGGACGTACACGGCACGACTCTCGCCAGATTCCCGCTGGTGTCGCTCCACCCTCCAAAGAAGCCTCGAGAAGGCCGGAGTAAGGTGCGCTTCATCATGAACGATCAGCACGTCTTGACCGATCAACCCCGCGTGGTGAGCACGCGAGTAGCGCCTATCCCCGTAGCCGCTGAACAGCAGCTTGCTCCCGACCATATCGATCGTGCCAATGATGATCGCCGGACGGGCCGGATCAGTCTTCCACTCCTCGTTGTCCGCACGCTCGCCGCGGAGCGTGCTGACTCCGAGCGGTTCGTTCTCGCTGCTCAGCGAAAACGCCCGCAAGCGATTGACGATGTCTTTCAGGTCCTCCGCCGATTTGCGCCAACGATCGTCACTTGGCGTATTGAGCCGTTCGCGCATCTGCTCGACAACGTCTGTAGCCTGGTCGACGACGGTTCGGCGGTTCACGACGTAGACGAGGCGCCTCGGCACCCGTGCACGGGCGCCGTCTACTCGCGAAGAGTGCGCCAAAGCGATCAGCCAGATTGGGATGACGGAGGTCTTGCCGAGGCCGGTAGGTAAGTCAGCAACGGGCGGGATTCTTCCCTCTACGATTTCGCCGTAGAGACGAATCTGCCAGCAAAGCGCCCGGTGGCCGGTCAGAGCCTCGAACTCGGGCTCGAACTCAGTCGGAGCATTCATCTACGAGCTCGATCTTGGTGGAACCGCACAAACACTGGGTCACCGGCGACAACGAAACGCAGCCGCCGATCCTTTGACCGCTTCGTGAAGAACGTCAAGTGTCAGAGCGTCCATCGCTCCTCCTCGGTCAAGACCCGATTGGATTCTCTCCTCGCTCCGCCGAAGCCGTTCTATTCGCCTATTCGCCCGCACGACCGGCCGAATATCCGTGCACCCGTCCTCCGATAGCCGATGCCGCTACCCGAGGATTATCCGAGCGCACCGTGACAGCCCAGGTCACATCCCCAACGCACCCTGGCAGGCCGACCCCAATGTCACGACGATGTGGGTTTGAGATCGTCAGAGCCACCGATCCGCGCGTCGTGAGCTCGTGCCTGCCACCAGAAAGGGCTGATCATCTCGGCGTCATTCTAACGTGGGGAATCGGCACATGGCGTCCTTCGAGTGCAACTGGGACGGCGCCGCTCCTTCGACCTCGGTCGCCGGCCGCCGCTGATGGAATACACGTCACGATTGGACCGGAATCCTCGTCCGACGTTGCAGGCTTGTCAAGCGCAGTACTTCGCCCTCTTCAATCTGCGCCTCGGAACCTTGAAACTATCGGTCTCTTCCGATAGGGTAGAGCCCGCGCGTCGAATGCATCCTCGCTCCCGCATCCACCACCACCGTGAAAGGTCCGTCGCATGGCCAGCGCCCTGTTCTCCCCCATCACCCTTCGCGGCCTGACGCTGCCGAACCGCATCGTCGTCTCGCCGATGTGCCAGTACAGTTCGGACAACGGCACCGCCACCGACTGGCACCTGATGCATCTGGGTTCGATGTCGCTCGGCGCGGCCGCCCTCGTCATGACCGAGATGACCAACGTCACCCCCGCCGGGCGCATCACCCCGAAGTGCGCCGGCCTGTGGTCGGACGAGAACGAAGCGGGCCTGAAGCGCGTCATCGACTTCTGCAAGACGTACGGCGTCGCCCGACAGGGCATCCAGCTCGCGCATGCCGGCCGCAAGGGGTCGACCGAGCCGCCGCTGCTGGGCGGCAGGCCGCTCGCACCCGGCATTGACGGCGGCTGGCAGACCGAAGCGCCCTCGGCGCTCCCGTACGGGCCCGACTGGCCGGTGCCGGCCGAGATGAGCAGGGCGCGCCTCCAGACGCTCATCGGCGAGTTCGTGTCGGCGGTCGAGCGCGCCGAGCGCATCGGCTACGATCTCGTGGAGCTGCACGGCGGCCACGGCTACCTGGTGCACCAGTTCCTCTCGCCGCTCAGCAATCAGCGCCGGGACGACTACGGCGGCAGCCTCGCAAGTCGCATGCGCTTCCCGCTCGAGCTCTTCGCGGCGATGCGTGCGGCTTGGCCCGCCGACAAGCCCATGGGGATACGCGTCTCGGCCACCGACTGGGTCGACGGCGGCTGGACGCCCGACGAGACGGTCGCATTCGCCCGCGAACTCGAGCAGCGTGGCTGCGACTACATGGATGTGTCCTCGGGCGGCCTCGACCTGCGCCAGAAGCTTCCGCTGGCGCCGGCCTACCAGACGCCGTTCGCCCGAAAGGTACGGACCGAAGCCGGCATTCCGACGATGACGGTGGGGCTCATCACCGATCCGGCGCTGGCCGAGGACATTGTCGCCGGAGGTCGCGCCGACATGGTCGCGCTCGGGCGCGGCGTCATGTGGGACCCGCGCTGGGCGTGGCATGCCGCCGAGGCGCTGGGCGTGGAAACCGAGTACGCGCCGAAGATGAAGAGCTGCCATCCGGCACTGCGGCCGCAGGTCTTCCCCCGCCGCCAGACGCCGGCGTGACGCTCGTGCGGCGCCCGCACGCCCTACGGTTGAGGGCGGCTCGGCGCGCCGGGGCCGACATCCGGACGGGTATCGGCGACGAAGCCGTCACGGTTCGGCATCTTCACCTTCGGCAGGCTGCTGGCATCCATCACGGCGCCGTCCCCGATGATGCCGTTCAGGTTCAGGATGAACGCCACCGCCGCGTAGACCTCGGGCGGTTTCAGCAGGCCGGGCTTGTCGAAGGGCATCGCCCGGTTGATGTAGTCCCAGAGCGTCGTCGCATAGGGCCAGAAGCTTCCCACGGTCTTGAACGGCTTCGCCGTCGCGAGCGTGCCCTGCCCGCCCAGGAGCGCCGGCCCCACCTCGCCTTCGCCCTTCGGCCCGTGACACCGGGAACAGTGCGTCGCGAACAGCTCCCGTCCGGCCGCCACGGTGCCCGAGCCTTCGGGCAGGCCGCTGCCGTCGGGGCCGATGGCAAGTCCCAAGCCGCGGATCTCCTCCGGCGTCGCCGTCCGTCCCACGCCGGACAGGGGTGACTGCGCGGCCAGCGGGACCGCCCCCCAGAGGGCCACCACGACGAGGCTACACCTCCACATTGGACACGGCCCCGTCGGCTCGCACGCGCCAGAACTTCATCCCGTTGAAGTGATAGACGGAATTGGTGCCCCGCACCGCGACGAGCGCCTCCCGCGACGGCTGGAGGTAGCCGGTCTCGTCGGTCGCGCGCGAGGCGATGACGGCCTCCCGGCCGTCGAAGCGCCACGGCAGCCGGAAGCGCGTGAACGCGATCGGCAGCCGCGGCTCCTGCAGCTTTGCGTTCGTCCACGTCTTCCCGCCGTCGGTCGTGATCTCGACGCGCTCGATGCGCCCGAGCCCGGACCACGCCAGGCCGGTCAACTCGTACACCCCCGGCCCAGGCACGGTCTGCCCGCCCGAGGGGAACGTGATGACGGACTTCGCTTCCATTCGGTACGAGAAGATCCGGGCCTTGCCGTCCGGCATCAGGTCCGAGTACTTGGAGGTTTCGTCCCTCGCCATGTAGGGCTGGTCGGTCAGCTTCAGGCTGTGGAGCCACTTGACGTTCGCGTTGCCCTCCCACCCCGGAAGGCGCAGCCGCAGCGGATAGCCCTGGGCAGGGCGAAGGGCTTCGCCGTTCTGTCCGTACGCCAGGAACGCATCATCGAGCGCCTTCGCCAGAGGGATGCTGCGCTCCATGCGGCACGCGTCCGCTCCTTCCGCGATCACCCAACTCGCCCCTGGCCGGACACGAGCTTCGGCGAGCAGCAGCGGCAGCGAGACCCCCGTCCACTCGCTGCAACTGGCCAGGCCAAAGCTGCGCTGGACGTCCGGCGCGGTGGTGGCGGCCCATTCCGACGCGCTGTTCCCGCCGCACTCGAGGACCATGGTTCGCGTCACCGAGGGGAGGCGCCTGATGTCGGCCATCGACAGCGAGAGCGGTCGATCCACCATGCCGTGAATCACCAGCCGATGCCGGGCCGGATCGATCGTGGGGATGCCGGAGTGGTGGCGCTCGTAGTGAAGTGAGGACGGCGTCAGCGTGCCCACCGAGTCCTGCAACGGCGTGAAGCTGGAACCTGTTTCCGGTGTCTTCGACTCCCGCCGCCAGCGGACCGCCTTCTCGAAGGGTGACCGGTCCCCATACGGACCGAGCGGAGCGCCGAGCGTGCCTGGGGTGTCGAGCGCCAGGGCCTCCTGCTCGGACAGCAGCGTTCCGCCCATGGCCGCCGCGCCCATCCGCAGGATGTCCCGTCGACTCGTCGGGAAGGAAGGTTTCATCGATCCACCTCGGCGCGATTATAGAGCAACCGATGACCATCGTTTTGGTAATGTGGTGGGTGAATTTTCCATGTCGAACTGATGGTCCACGAATCACGGGTCCCTGACGCGGAGCCGGCCTGGCGCACGCCGCGTAACACGGTCACGCTGCCGGAAGTGCATGCCACGATTCCGATCCCGACCACGGGGTCCTGGCGCAAGTTCGTCGCCTTTGCCGGCCCGGGCTACCTCGTGGCGGTCGGCTACATGGACCCGGGCAACTGGGCCACCGACCTGGCCGGCGGCGCCCGGTACGGTTACGCGCTGCTGAGCGTGATCCTGCTGTCGAACCTGATGGCGATTCTGCTGCAGGCGCTCGCGGCGCGCCTCGGCATCGCGACCGGGCGCGACCTCGCGCAGGCGTGCCGCGACGCCTACTCGCCCTCCGCCACGATCGTGTTATGGGTGCTCTGCGAGATCGCGATTGCGGCGTGCGACCTCGCCGAGGTCATCGGCGCCGCCGTGGCGCTCAACCTGCTGTTCGGATTGCCGCTCGTCTGGGGCGTCTGCCTCACGGCCCTCGACGTGCTGCTCGTCCTGTATCTGCAGCACCGCGGCTTCCGGTACGTCGAGGCGCTCGTCCTCGGCCTGATTCTCGCCATCGGCGCCTCGTTCGCGGTCGAGCTGTACCTGGCACGACCGGACGGCGCCGACCTCGCGCGCGGCTTCCTGCCGACGCCGGCGGTCCTCGCGGACGCCGACATGCTGTACATCGCGATCGGCATCCTCGGGGCGACCGTCATGCCCCACAACCTCTACCTGCACTCCTCCATCGTCCAGACGCGGAAGTACGGCGACGCGCTCGGCAGCCGGCGCGAGGCGATCCGCTTCGCCACGCTCGACTCGACGATCGCGCTGATGTCCGCGCTCTTCATCAACGCGGCGATCCTCGTCGTGGCGGCGGCAGTCTTTCACGGGACGAGCCACGAGAACGTGGCCGACATCAGCGACGCCTACCACCTGCTGTCGCCGCTGCTCGGCACGGGGGCGGCGAGCACCCTGTTCGCCGTGGCGCTGCTGCTGTCGGGTCAGAACGCGACGTTGACCGGGACCCTCGCCGGCCAGATCGTCATGGAAGGCTTCCTCGACCTGCGTCTGCGGCCCTGGCTGCGCCGGCTGATCACGCGGCTGCTCGCCATCATCCCGGCGATCGTGGTCACGGTCCTGTACGGGGAACGCGGCGTCGGCTCCCTGTTGATCCTGAGTCAGGTCGTCTTGAGCCTTCAACTGCCGTTCGCCGTCTTCCCCCTGGTGATGTTCACGACGGATCGGCGCAAGATGGGCACGCTGGTGGCGCCCACCTGGGTCCGCATGCTCGCGTGGCCGACGGCGGTGGTGATCGCCGCGCTGAACCTGTGGCTGCTCGTTCAGACATTCGGAGGGTGAGCCCATGTACCGGAACATCCTCGTCGCGATCGAACACTCGGACGCCGATGACACGATCCTGCGGCACGTGGAGCAGCTCGCCAGACAGGCCGGCGCGTCGCTCCTGCTCGTGCACGTCGCCGACGGCTTTGCGGCACGCCACTTCGAGGACCTGGACCTTCGTGAGTCCGAGGAAATGCGGGAGGACCGCGTCTACCTGGAAGGCCTCGTGGCCAGGCTGAACGGCGCGGGTCTCACGGCGAGAGGCAAGCTCGCGCTCGGCGACCCGGCGACCGAACTCATCAACACGGCGCGGAGCGAAGCGGTGGATCTGGTCGCCATGGCCACACACGGCCATCGCTTCCTCAACGATCTGATTCGCGGCACGACGGTCGATCGGGTGAGACACGAACTGCGGATACCGGTTCTGCTCCTCCGGGCCGAACCGAAGAAGTGACACCGGGCGCGCGAAATACCACGCGCACGAACTCGCCACCGCCGCCGTCGATTTCGAGCGCCCGCTCGGGTTCCCTCTCCCGCCGATCCACGGCGAGCGCCCGCGGGGCGCCGACCGACACGGGGGGCGCGTTCCAGAAGCAGACCCGGATCTGGGCGACCGGCGCGCCGGCCGGCGCGAGGGCGATCGAGTCGAGTGGCTGCCAGTCCGTGCTGGACAGCAGTTCGGGGCCGCGGCCGACGCGCGTCACTCGCGTCAGCCACCCGTGATGGGCCCGGCTGAACTGCGCGAGCACCTCGGCCCACCGGCCGCGCGGCACGTCATGCACGCTCATCTCCATTCCCTCCTCACATCGCCGACCCGCGCCGGCCCGCCTTCTCGTCCTCGAGCAGCCGCTCCAGCGCCTCGCCCCGGATCCGGGCGGCGCACGGCTCGCAGATCCGATCCTGGGACGGCAGGGCGCAGACCAGACAATGGCTCTCGGCGACCGCGGGCGCCTCGACCGGATGGGGCGCCGGCTCCTCCTTCGGCGCCTGCAGGCGAATGGTGAGGACCTGGCAGGGCGCGGTCCGGACCACCGTCTCGGCGACGCTGCCCATGACGACGTGGGCCAGGCCGGTGCGGCCGTGCGTGCCCATCACGACGAGATCCATCTGTTCGCGGGCGGCGTACCGGACGATCTCCTGCTCCGGCCGCCCTACCGCGATCGACGCCGTGAACGGCACGCCGTCGCCCTGCGCTTCGGCGTAATCACCGAGCCGATCGAGGGCGGCCTCGCGCTCCGCCGGGCGGTGCACCACGTGGAGCAGGTGGAGCGTGGCGCCGAAGCGCCGCGCGAGGGCGAGCGCCGCGTGAACCGCCCGCTCCGAGCAGGGAGAGAAGTCGGTGGCCACGAGAATGTTTCGAATGGCGAACGCGTCCGGCGCGATCATGACGAGCCTCCTTCCCGCCTGGCCTTGAAGCGCTTGAGCCGGCCGATCCCTTCCCGCTCCCGCTCCTCGAGGGCCACCTCGACGCGCGTGATCTCCTGTTCGAGCTCGGGAATCAGGACCTGTTCGAGCGCGTTGATCTTGCGCGACGCCTTGCGGATCTCCTCGCCGAGCCGCTTCAGCCGCAGCTCCTCGGCGCTGATGGCGATGAGCGTCTCGGCCGCTTCCTCGTGGCGTCGCGCCGCCTCGGCCGCCGCCAGCCCCCAGCCGACCGGCGACGTGCCGCGCGCGTCGATGGCGCGCACGAGCTGCGGACCCTTGACCTCCGGGCTCGGGACCCCCCACACGGTCCGCGGCTCGATGGCGAGCGGAATCCGCCGGACCGCGGCGAGCGCGAGCGAGGCGAGCGTCTCCTCCCCTTGCAGCGCGCGCGCCAGCGTGAGGGCGCGCGTCGCCTCCCGCAGGCGCGCGGCGAGCTGCGCCCGCCCGGCGATGACGCCGCGCGTCAGCCGGACGAACTCGCTCGCCAGCGCCTCACGCTTGCTCCGGAGCAGCTCGGCCCCCTGCAGCGCCACCTGCCGGCGCCCCCGGGTGACGAGCAGCCCCATCCGCGTCGACGGCACCCGCTCCATCGGTCTCTCCCTGCGGCCGGTAGCGCTCGATGAGCGCGCGCCCGATCCGCGTCAGCGCCTCGGGTGGAAACGCGCCGAGCAGCCGCCAGCCGACCTCGAGGGTCTCCTCGATCGACCGGCGCGCATCTCCCTGGCCCACGAATTCGGCTTCGAAGCGATCGGCGAAGGCGAGGAGCGCGCGCTCGTCGTCACCGAGCCCCGCCTCGCCCACAATCGCCGCCATCCGCCGCACGTCGCGGCCGCGCGCGTAGAAGGCGTAGAGCTGGTCGGCGACGGCCCGGTGGTCCTCGCGCGTGCGTTCCCCGCCGATGCCAAGGTTCATCAGGCGCGAGAGCGACGGCAGCACGTCGATCGGCGGGAAGAGCCGCTTCTGCTCGAGCGCCCGGGACAGCACGATCTGCCCCTCGGTGATGTAGCCCGTCAGATCCGGAATGGGATGCGTGATGTCGTCGTCGGGCATCGACAGGATGGGGAGCTGCGTCACCGAGCCGGCGCGCCCGCGGATCTTCCCCGCCCGCTCGTACAGACTGGCGAGGTCGGTGTACATGTAGCCCGGGTACCCGCGGCGGCCGGGGATCTCCTCGCGCGCCAGCGCCACTTCCCGGAGCGCCTCGCAGTAGTTGGTCATGTCGGTCAGCACGACCAGCACGTGCATCCCGTGCGTGAAGGCGAGGAACTCGGCGGTCGTCAGGGCGCAGCGCGGCGTCATGAGCCGCTCGATCGTCGGATCGTCGGCGAGGTTCAGGAAGACGACCGTCCGTTCCTGCGCGCCCGAGCCCTCGAAGGCGTGCAGGTAGTAGTCGGCCTCGCGGAACGGAATGCCGATGGCGGCGAAGACCACGGCGAACGGCTCCCCGGTCCGGACGCGCGCCTCCCGGACGATCTGCGCCGCCAGCGCGTGGGCCGGCAGTCCCGCGCCCGAGAAGATCGGCAGCTTCTGGCCGCGGACGAGCGTGTTCAACCCGTCGATGGCCGACACGCCGGTCTCGATGAACTCCGAGGGACGCTCCCGGCGGACGATGTTGATGGCCGACCCGGCGATCGGGAGCACCGCTTCGGGAACGACCGGCGGCAGCCCGTCCAGCGGCTCGCCGGTCCCGTTGAAGGTCCGGCCGAGCATCTGCCGCGCGACCGGCAGCGTCGCCATGCGGCCGGTGAAGGCGACCTCGGCGCGAGCCGGTCGGATCCCCCGGGTCTCCTCGAGCACCTGGATGACCGCGTGCGTCTCCGACAGCTCGATGACCTGACCCCGGCGGCTCTCTCCGGCGTCGAGACGGATCCACACCATCTCGCCGAGTCTGGCGGACCTGACACCCTCGACGAAGAGGAGCGGCCCGGCAATCGCCGTGGCCGAGCGCGCCAGACGGGTCACCAGGTCCATGGTCAGCGCCCTCCCACCCGCGCCAGCGTGTCGTCGATCTCCGCCACGAGCGCCGCGCCGGCCGCCTCCATGCGCTCCCCCGGCACCTCCCCGAGGCGCAGCAGCGGCTCGTCGAGCCCGGCCGCGAGAATCGCACGCAGCGGCGCGCCCCTCTCGATGCTGGCCGCGGCGCGACGGGCGAAGTGGAGAATCGTGCGCAGCATGGCGAGAGACTTGGCCGGCAGACACGCCGCATCGACGTCGTGGAAGGCGTTCTGCCGCAGGAACCCTTCCCGCAGCAGCCGTGCCGCCTCGAGCACGATGCGCTCCTGGTCCTGCATCGCTTCCAGACCCACGAGCTGGACGATCTCCTGCAGCTCGCGCTCGCGCTCGAGCAGCCGCATCGCCTCCTGCCGGAGGGAGGCCCATTCCTCCCCGACCTCGTGCTCGAACCAGGCCGCCAGCCGGTCGGCGTACAGCGTGAAGCTCTGGGTCCAGTCGATGGCGGGAAAGTGGCGGCGATGCGCGAGGTCGGTGGTCAGCGCCCAGAGCGCGCCCGCCACCCGGAGCGACGCCTGGGTTACCGGCTCGGAGAAGTCGCCGCCCGGAGGCGACACGGCGCCGGTGACCGTCACCGCGCCCTCTCCATCGCCGCTGAGCGGCACCACGCGCCCCGCGCGCTCGTAGAACTGCCCGAGGCGTGTGGCGAGGTAGGTCGGATAGCCCTCCTCCCCGGGCATCTCCGACAGGCGCGCGGAGATCTCGCGCAGCGCCTCGGCCCACCGGGAGGTGCTATCGACCATGAGCGCCACCTGATAGCTCATGTCGCGGAAGTACTCCGCGAGCGTGATGCCCGTGTAGATCGACGCCTCCCGCGCCGCCACCGGCATGTTGGAGGTGTTCACCACCAGCACCGTCCGCTCCATGAGCGGCGAGCCCGTGCGGGGATCCTTGAGCCTCGGAAACTCGGCGAGCACGTCGGTCATCTCGTTTCCGCGCTCGCCGCACCCGACGTACACGATGACGTCGGCCGCCGCGAACTTCGCCAGCGTCTGCTCGAGCACCGTCTTGCCGGTGCCGAACCCGCCCGGGACGATCGCCGTGCCTCCGGCGGCGATCGGAAAGAAGACGTCCAGCACGCGCTGCCCCGTCAGGAAGGGACGCTCCGGGGTGAGCCGGCGCAGGAACGGCCGCCGCTGCCGGACGGGCCATCGCTGCAGCATCGACAGCGTCCGGCCGTCCTCGAGGACCAGGATCGGGTCGGTGACGGTCGCATCCCCCGGCGTGACGGCCCGCACGCGCCCCGACAGGCCCGGCGGTACGAGGATCCGGTGCACGAGGCTCGCCGTTTCCTGCACCACCCCGGCGACCGCGCCCCCCTGGAGCTGGTCGCCCGGATCGACCCGCGGCACGAAGTGCCAGCGGCGCTGCCGGTCGAGCGCGGGATGCATCACGCCCCGCACGATGAAGTCGCCGGTCCGCGCCGCGAGCGCGTCGAGGGGCCGCTCGATCCCGTCGACGACCTGGCCGAGGAGTCCGGGGCCGAGCTCCACGGCCAGCGGCTCCCCGGTGGCGTCGACCGGCTCGCCGAGCACGAGGCCGGCGGTCTCCTCGTACACCTGCAGCGTCGCCTGCCCGCCGCGGATACGGATGACCTCTCCGAGCAGGCCGTCGCGCCCCACGCGCACCACCTCGTTGAGCGCCACGCCCTCGAGGCCCTCGGCGACGACCGTCGGGCCGGAGACCCGCACGATGGAACCGGCGCTGGAGCCAGGCACGCTCTCCCCCTCCTCAGGGCTGGATCTTGATGTGGTACCCAATCGCGCGGCGGATGAGCGCCGCGACGTATTCCTCTCCGCCGGCGCGCTCCTCCCACCTGGCCGGCAGCGTGAACGGCAGCACGATCGGCACGCCGCCGCGTCCCGGCCGCTCGAACACCTCCCGCGGCACGCCGCGCAGGAGATCCTCGTCGATCGCCAGGATGCCGAGTCCAGGCTCGTCGACGAGCGCGGCAATCCGCTCGGGGCCGGCGGCGACGCTCACCTCTTCCACCGCGACCCCGGCGAGGCGGAACCCGAGGCCCGCGCCGGGCCTCGTCACGACCTTCAGCCGGTATTCGGTCATCGCGCCTCCTCAGGCCTCGACCAGCTCGAGCAGCTCGGGCGCCGGCAACCCGAACTCCGTGCCGCGCAGCACGAGGCGGATTCGCTGGATCTCGGCGCGCCGGGCGAGCACGAACGACAGCGGAACGGCGAGCGAGACCGGGTTCCGCAGCGCCTCACGTCGCAGCGCCTCGCCGAGGGCTCGATGGAGCAGTTCGTCCGTCGCCACCGGGTCGTCGAGCGCCACGAGCGTCCTGAGCCCGGGCACCGACAGGAGCACGCGCTCACCGACGAGCATCTGCTTGAGCGACGCCGCATCGAGTCGAGCGTACCGGCGATAGCGATGGAGGCCGATGGCACGCCCCCCGGCGATGAAGAACTCGCCGGCATCGCCGTGGCCGACGAGCTTGAGCAGAGTGGCGGCATTCACGAGGTCGATCTCGGTCTCGAGGAACGCCAGCAGCGCCCGGCCGTCCTCGCCGCCACGGCGGGCCGCCGCCAGCGCCCGGCTGAAGAGATCGCCATCGAGCGCCACCTCGAGATACAGGAGATCGGGGCGATGCGCATAGGCGGCGAGCCCGCCGGCGAGCGCGCCGGCGTACGGGCTGCGCCACGTCGCCAGCAGATCCACCACCGCCTTGACCTCGCGCTGGCGCACCAGCTGCTCCAGCGCCGGGCGATCGAGTTCCGGCGTCGGCAGGAGCAGGAGGAACATCCGCTCGGGCGCCTCCCCGGCCGCCACGCCGCGCAGGATGGTCTTGATGGTCCACCCGTCCTCGAAGGCCAGCACCGATCGAAAGAGCGCGCGCACCCGCTCTCCCGCGAGGAAGCGGTCGATGCGCGCCAGGTCGTCCATCAGGCGGGCGCGCAGTCCGCGTTCGACGCCGGCGAGCGGGTCTGGCTCGCCTCCCAGATGCGCCGCGATGGCCTCGCCGTAGTCGGTTCGCTTCAGGAATTCGAGGCGGGCGGCGAGCCCCGGCTCCGCCAGGAGCGCGGCAATGCCGGCGCGTCCGAGCAACCGGCCGCGCATGGCGCGGACGCGCGCGACGGCGTAGTCACAGCCGGCTGCCATCGGTCAGATCTCCGAAGAGCTCGGCGGCCAGCTCGCCTTCCATCTGCTGCCACGCCCTCTCCAATCGCGACCGGAACGAGTTGTCCAGGAGCTGCCGTCCTCGGTCGAACGCGGCGACGATACCTCCGCCCCCGCCGTCCAGGCTCGAGACGGTGGAGCGGCGCGCCAGCCCCGGATGACGCCGCGCGAGCGCCTCCATGAACGCCGCTTCCCGTCCGGGGCTGACGCGAAACTCCACGGGGCCCTCCCCGAGCTCGGGCACGACCTCGTCCACGAGCCGGACGGCGGGCGCCGCCTCGTCGAGCGCCGGCAGGCGCCGTTCGGCCTCCTGCCGAACCTCCGCCAGCAGGCGCCGCTGCTCGACGAGCAGCGTGCGCGCCTGTTGGAAGCGGGCGCGGCTGAGGGCGCGCTGCGCCTCCGCGTCGAGACGGCGCTGCTCGGCGGCCACCGCGCCGTCGCGCCGCGCCACCAGCTCACGACGAACCTTCGCGTCGAGCCGCTGGCAGTGCTCCTCCGTGTCCGCCTCGATCTGACGGATCTGGCGCTCGACCTCGTCCTCGAGCGCCTCGAGCAGCTCGTGGTAGCCCACGGGCCTACCATCCCCCGAAGAGCAGGAGCATGGCCACCACGAAGCCGAGGATCACGATCGTTTCCGGAATCGCGAGCATCAGGATGACGATGCCGCGCAGCTCCGGCTTCTCGGCGATGGCGCCGGTGCCGGCCGATCCGATCCGGGACTGCACCCAGGCGGTTGCCAGGGCGGAGAGCCCGATGGCCAGCGCCGCAGCGATCGCGGTCAGCGCTCGTTCCATAGCGTCTTCCTCCTCACGTCGTCAGGGCGAACGGCTCGTACGGCCTGCCGCCGCCCTCGAAGAACTTGTCGAAGAACTCCACGTAGTGGAGCCGCAGCGCCTGAATCGTGGGACTGAACAGTCCCATGGCAAAGTTCACCGCGTGGAGCGTCACCGCCGCCGCGAGCCCCACCGCCGGGGAGCTGAAGATCTCCACCATCCGATTGGCGACCTCCGCCAGCATCACCGACGCGGTCCCGAGCGCCATCAGCCGCGCGTACGACAGGATGTTGCCGAGCGTGCTCACCAGCTCGATCGCGGCGAGCGCGCCGCCGAGCAAGACGGTGGCGACCGCGAGCACCGCCAGGACCATCAGCGCCGGGCGCTCGACCGCCGAAGCGACGTACCCGGTATGCGCCAGTCCCGCGGCAAGAGCGGCCGCAAGGAGGCCGAGCGTGACGGCCCGGGCCAGCGCCTCCCTTCCGCGGCCATGGCGCAGCGCGTTGCCGAGCGCCAGACCGATACCGATGACGATGTGGCACACGCCGAGGACGAGGGTCATGCCGAGGAACGACAGCGCCGCCGTCCGCCGGTCGAAGAGCACCGGGTGAAGGCCGAGCGGCTCGCCGAGCGCGCCGAACAGCTCGCCGAAGAGAACCCCGAACCCGATGGCGCTCATCGAACTGGCCAGGGCGACGGTCGTGAGCCGCCGCCCCATCTCGCCGCCCCAGCCTTCGACGCGCGCCAGCAACGCGAGCGCCAGCGCGAGCCCGCCGAAACCGATGTCGCCGAGCATGACGCCGAAGAAGAGCGGGAAGAAGCCGGCCAGCAACGGCGTCGGATCGACCGACCCGTAGCGCGGCCACGCGAAGAACCCGACGAGCGGCTCGAACGCGCGCACGTAGGGGAGGTTCCGCAGCACGACCGGCACCTCGTCGTACTCGGCGGCGCTCACCGCATGGTCGACGACCATCACGCGTCCCTCGAAGACGGCGTCGAGCGTCCCTGCCAGCCGCGGACACTGCTCCGCCGGCGCCCACCCGCGGATGACAAAGGCGTGATCGGTCTCGCCGCACGAGGCCATGACGGCCAGCCGCGTGCGTCGGCGGCAGGCCGCCTGCCGCGCGGCCGCGAGCCTCCGGTGCCACCGGCGGGAGATCGCCATGAGGCCGTCCTCGACCTCGCGGATCTCCCCGGGCAGCTCCTGGATGCGCCGCGTCAGGAGCAGCATGGCGTCGAGCAGCGACTGACCGGCGTAGCGCTCGGGAAGGTGGATCTCGGCGATACCGCGCTCGAACAGGAACCGCGACACCGCCGGCGCGGCATCGCGCGGAACCGCGAGGAGGACTCCGATCTGCTCCCGATCGACCTCGCCCGAGAGCAGCACGCAGGCGCCGCCGGTCATTCGGCGCACCTCCTGCTCGAGGATCTGCGGGATCTCCGCGCGATCGCGCCGGAGGAGCATTCCGAGCGTCGTCACCTGCTCGCCGGCGGGCAGCGCGCGCCGGAGCGGCGCCAGCGCGGTCAGCAGGCGCGCGTACCGCGCCGAGAGATCCCGCTCGGTCTGGAGCGTATCGCGCCGGGCGCTGAGGGCCCTGACCTCCGCCTCGATGGGCTCCAGGCGGGAGGCGAACTCGGGCGCCGCCACATCGCCTGGAAGCTCCTCGTCAGTTCCACCGGTGATCCGGTCGGGAGCAGGCAGAAGCACCAGGAGCTCCTGCAGCCGCCCGGCGATCTCAGCCAGGGCGCGTTCGGTCGCCCGCTCCGCCTCCACGAGCGGCACCACGCGAAGCGCCCGCCGGAGGTCGCCGTCGAGCGCGGCGCGCGGCCCTTCGGGCAACGAGCGGATCTGGAGCACCCCTGCAGCATGGAGCACCTGAAGCGTCCGCGGCAGGAGCCGCCGCGGCCCGAGCACCTGTACCTTGCTCATCGGGACAATCATGGCGTCCCGCTTCCTGTGACGGCGGCGAGCAGACGCGCCAGCACGCGGTCGCGGTTGGCCGCGGCGCGCCGCGCCAGCCCACCGAGCCGCTCGGTCGTCTCCTCGCTCACGCCGTCGAGCGCGGCGCCGAGCCGTTGGGCCTGCTCATTGCGCAGGCGGGCCAGTTCCTGGCGGCAGTCCGCTTCGGCCAGCGCCTCGACGCGCGAGGCTGCCTCACGAGCCTCGAACAGGCGCGTCTCGGCGGCCCGGCGCGCCTCCTCCAGCCGGCGACTCAACTCCTGCTCGTGCGCCCTGAGCCTGGCCAGGGTATCCATCTCGTCGTCGGCCGTGCGTACCCCGGACCACGCGCGAGTCGAAGCCACACTTTGGGATCACCAAGGTTCGTGCCTTTATGCACAAGCGAGGGCGGCGCGAATCCGGCGTGTTTTCGCGCGCGCCAGGCGGCGGCACCGGGATGCGCCGCGGCTGTTGGGAGAATTCCTTCCCGGGTCGGGTGAAATCCCGCAATCTCGCCCGGCTCCGAAACTACCGGGGATCGCGCGGCGCCAGCGCCGGTCCGCTAGAGCCGGAGACTACCAGCAGTTCGAGACAGCCTGGCGGGGCCGAACCGTTCGAGACGCTCCAGCCACGCGAGCCACCGCTCGACACCTTCCCCGGTGACGACCGAGAGCGGAATGAATTCCGGTTCCGGCATCACCCGGGCCAGCGCGTCGACGATCGCCTCGAGACGCACGCCGGCGAGGTGCGGAAGCAGGTCGATCTTCGTGATGAGCACGAGGTCGGCCTTGCGGAACATCACGGGGTACTTGAGCGGCTTGTCCTCTCCCTCGGTCACCGACAGCACGACCACGTTGGCCTCCTGTCCGAGGTCGTAGATCGCCGGACAGACGAGGTTGCCGACGTTCTCGATGAAGAGGTAGTCGAGATCGCGCCACGGGAGCTCGTGCAGGCCGCAGTGCACCATGTCGGCGTCGAGGTGGCACGCCGAGCCGGTGGTGATGGAGGCCGCCGTGATGCCGGCGGCGCGCAGGCGCTCGGCGTCGCGGTCGGTGGCGAGGTCGCCGGCGAGCGCGCCGAGCCGCTCGCGGCCGGCCAGCCGCCGCGCGGTCGTCTCGAGCACCGCCGTCTTCCCGGCGCCGGGCGACCCCATCAGGTTGACGGCCACGACGCCGTGCTCGCGAAAGTGCACGCGATTGTGCGCGGCCGCGCGATCGTTGCCGGCGAGAATCCTTTCGTGCACATCCACCGGCACGACCTTCGGATCGCCGCACCCACACGTGTCGCACATCACGGCACCTCCATTTCGATCCGGTCGAGCATGATTTCGTCCCCCCCGGCCAGGCGCGCGGGCACCCCGCAGGCCGCGCACCTCAGCACGTCACCCCGGTCGAACCCGCGCCCGCAGCCGGGACATGTCCAGCGTGCCGGGACGACCCGCAGGTCGAGCGCCGCGCCGGCGCAGATCGTCTCTGTCCGGAAGGTCTCGTAGGCGGTCGTCAGCAGATCCGGCTCGACCCCGGACAGCTCGCCGATGCGGATCGACAGCCGGTGCACGGCGGTCGCCCGCCGGGTGCGCGCTTCCGCCGCCACCCGCTCGAAGAGCGCCTGGACGATCGAGTACTCGTGCATCGCTACCGCTCCCCGAAGCGCGGCGGACGCTTCGCAAGGAAGCTGTCGATCCCCTCGCGAAACTCCGCTCCATCCGCGCTCCGTGCGAGGGTCTCCAGCTCCTGGTCGAGGTGCGTGTCGAGCCGGTCCATCCCGGCGGCCTGATTGAGGAGGCGCTTGGCGACGGCGAAGGCCGCCGTCGGCCCCCGGACGATCGCGTCGGTCAAACGCCGAAGGTCGCCCTCGAACGACGCCGCCGGGTACACGGCGTTGATCAGCCCGAGATCGAGCGCCCGGGCGGCATCGAGCCGCGGATTGAGCAGCACCAGCTCCATCGCCCGGTGGAACCCGACGAGCCGCGGCAGCATGAACGTGGAGCTCTCGGCGCCGGTGAGGCCGGTCTTCGAGTAGGCCCACTCGAAGACGGCGCGATCGGAAGCGACCACGAGGTCGCAGCACATGGCGAGTCCGAAGCCGCCGGCCGCCGCGATGCCGTCGACCGCCGCGATGAACGGTTTCGGCGCCCGGCGGATCTCCGCGATCGCGCTGTGGAGGTACTCCAGGATCTGCTTGAAGCGCTCCCCGAAGCCGTCCGGCGTCGCCCGGGCGCCGGGGCTCAGATAGCTCAGGTCGCCGGCGTCTCCTCCGGCGCGGATGTACTTCAGGTCGGCGCCGGAGCAGAACACGCCGTGGGCGCCGGTGAGCACGACCGCCCGCACGCGCTCGTCCCGGGCCATGGCAAGGCCGGCCTGCCGCAGGTCCTGCGCCGTCCGTACGTCCAGCGAGTTGAAGCGGGCGGGACGATCGATCGTGATGGTCCCCACCGCGTCCTCGACGCGAGTGCGGATGTGTTCGGTCGCCACTTGTGCCATATCGGTTCCCGGCGGGTCCAAAGGACCCGCCCTACGCAATCTCACGATGCAATCTCACGACCTAATCTCACGACGCAATCTCACGCAATCCGAACATCGACGTCCATCTCGGGCAGCGGACCCGATCCGTGCAGGCGTCCGGCCTCGTCGAGGTCCCACGGCGGCTGGAGGTCCTCGTCTCCCGTCCGCGCCAGCGCCGGCAGGGCGACGCGCCCGTCGGCAACGAGTTCGATGGCTCGCGCGAGGAGCGGCCCCCAGGTCGCGCGAATCATCCATTCCTGGTGCGCCCAGGCGTACGCCTTGAACACATCGGCTGCGCGGTCCCTGACGGCGTCGGCGACGAGCGGCGAGACCGGAAACGGCCACGAGCGGAGAAACGGTGGTCCCTGATCGAGCTTCTCCGTAACCAGATGCACGGTGGCGCGGGTCTCGTCCGCCCCCGCGGCGAGCGCGTCGCCCACGGCGCGCAGTCCGGGCAGCCGGGGCGTGCCGTCCCGGTGGCGCAGCGTCAGGTCGCCGTGGTGCACGTTGATGATGCGGTCGCGGAAGGCGGCCAGCATCGGCGCCGACAGGACGTAGAGATAGCTCGCGAGCACGACGAGATCGACCCGGTACGGCGTGAGCCGCGCCACGGTCTCACGGTCGTAGGCGGCGCGAGCGTCCGGGTCGGCGAGCCGCACGCCCCGGGCGCGGCAGAAGGCGCGGATCGGGTGCACCAGCATCGGGACGCCGCGGTCGGCGGCTGCCGGCGCCTCGGCGCACGAGTCTTCGCTCGTGAGGCAGCAGACCACCTCGTACAGCCGGCCGCGATGGGGATCGCCGTCGAGCAGATGCGTCAACCCCGGGGCGCGACGGGAGCAGAGCACGCCGACTCGGAGCGGGCGCATCAGCAGATCCTCGGCAGAGGCTCGCCCTCCGGCTCGGTCACGAGACGACGCCCGAAGCCGGTGTCGAGCACGATGGAACCGGGCCGCTCCGCGACGCAGCGGCCGATGAGGGCGGCGTGGCGGCCGAGCGGATGCGCGCGCAGGCGGTCGAGCACCGTCCCGACCGCCTCGGGCCGCACACCGATGACCGCCTTCCCTTCGTTTGCCACGTGCAGCGGGTCGATGCCGAGCAGCTCGCTCGCCGCGCGCACCGCCGGCGCGATCGGCAGCGCCAGCTCGTCGAGGAGCACGCCCACTCCGCTCTTCTCGGCCATTTCGTGGAGCGCCGACGCCAGCCCGCCGCGCGTCGGGTCCTTCATCGCGACGATCGCGGCCGGCGCCGCGTCGAGCGCCGCGCGTACGAGGCCGTTCAACGGCGCGACGTCGGACCGCAGATCGGCATCGAGCGCCAGCCCGTGGCGCCGCGCCATCACCGCCATCCCGTGGTCGCCGAGCGTGCCGGTGACGACCAGGCAATCGCCGGGACGAAGCCCGGAATCGGGCACGACGCGGTCGCTCATGGCGATGCCGGTCGTATTGAGGACGACGCCGTCGAGCTCTCCCCGGCCCATTACCTTGGTGTCGCCGGCGACCACCATCGCGCCCGCTTCCTCACACGCGGCCCGGATCGACTGCTGGATCCGGACCAGATCCGCCCGGGAAAATCCCTCTTCGATGATGACCGCGCAGGTGAGTCCCAGCACGTCGGTGGCGCCCATCATCGCCAGATCGTTCACCGTGCCAGACACCGCCAGGCGGCCGATGTCGCCCCCCGGAAAGAAGATCGGATGGATGACGTGCGAGTCGGTCGTTACGACGAGCCAGCGATCGCCGACCCGCAGCGCCGCCCCGTCGTCCATGGCGGCGAGCCCGATATCGCCGTTGGGGTGCGCCGGGATCATGCCGTCGAGGAAGACCTCGCGGATGAGCGCGCGCATCGCCTGTCCGCCGGCGCCGTACTTCAGGGTGATCCGATCATCGAGCGCAGACCGCACCGTAGCCTCCTAACTCGGGATGACCGCCGTACTGGTACCAGATCCGGCAGGTGCCCTCGCTGCTCACCATGCAGGCGCCCACCGGCGCGCCGGGCACGCACTGGCGTCCGAACAGGCCGCAGTCGGTCGGCGCCTTGATGCCCGCCATGATGTCGCCGCAGAGGCACGCCTCGACGAGCGCCGGCGGCGCGTGGTCGCACAACCGGTGCAGGTCGATGTCGAACTGCCGCCGCGCGTCCAGGTGCGCCCACTCGTCGCGCAGCCGCAGGTTGCCGTTCGGCACGTGGGCGATGCCGCGCCACCGGCCGCCGATCGGCCGGAACACCCGCCAGAGCCGCTCCTGCGCCCGCAGGTTCCCCTCCTTGGTCACGCAGCGCGGGAACATGTTCTCGACCGAGGGGCGCCCGTCGCGTATCAGCTCGGCGAGCTTCACCAGCCCGGCGAGAATGTCGAGCGGCTCGAACCCGGCCACCACGACCGGCAGGCGATGGCGCGCGACCAGCGGCTCGAACACGCCCCAGCCGGTGATCGTGGCCGCATGTCCCGCCGCCAGGAACCCCTCGACGCGGGTCTCGGGCATCTCGGCGACGATCTCCATGACCGGCGGGATGTACTTGTGCGCCGACAGCACGAAGAAGTTCGGCGGCGGGTCCTGCAGCACGGCGGCGGCGGTCGCCACCGCCGTCGTCTCGAACCCTGTCGCAAAGAACACGAGCGGCTCGTCGCTCCGCCGGGCTGCGTCGACCGCCTGGGCGACGCTGTAGACGACCTCGACCCGGGCCCCTTCGGCCTGCGCATCGGCGAGCGACATCGACGTGCCCGGCACCTTCAGCATGTCGCCGTAGGTCGCCACGCGCACGCCCTGCCGCGCCAGCGCCACCCCTTCATCGACCTCCGGCACGTCGGTGATGCAGACCGGGCAGCCCGGGCCCATGATCACGTCGAGCGTTCGCGGCAGCGCGGCGCGAAGACCGAACCGGGCAATCGCCTGCTCGTGGCTCCCGCAGACGTGCATCACCGACACCCGGTCGCGGCCGATGTCGCCCACGACCCTGGCCAGCGTCCCGGCGAGCGCCCGGGCACGCCCGGGGTCGCGGAATTTGAGCTCGGTGAGCCCTGGATCACGCACGGTCATCGCCAACTCCCTGGATCTCGCCGCGGATGTCGGCCGCCATGAGATCGGCGTCGGCCCGGGCGAGCAGCTCCTCGTAGAGCGCCAGCGTCGCCTCGATCTCCCCCGTCGGGATCCGGCGGATCGCGTAGCCGACGTGGTTGAGGATGTAGTCGCCCGGCTCGACGGGCTCGTCGACGACATCGAGGCGGACCTGCCGGCGCACGCCCCAGAAATCGACCGTCGCGACCGACCCCTGCACGTCAATCACCTTGCCGGGAACACCCAGACACATCGTGTCGCTCCACGGCGGGCCCGCGTCGCGGAACCCGCCCTACGTGCTTCCTCTCGCGATGGCCGCAGCCACCACCGCCTGACCCAGCGCGAGCCCGCCGTCGCCGGGCGGCACGTGGCGATGCAGGTGCACGCTGAACTCCGATACCAATGCGCCCGCGAGCCGCTCTGCGAGCAGCGCGTTCTGAAAGCACCCGCCCGTGAGGACGACCGGCATCGATCCGTGCAGGCGCGCCGCCGCCCACACCACCGTGGCCGTCGCCGCCACGAGCGTCTGGTGAAACCGCGCGGAGATCGCCTTTGCGCACACCCCGGCCCGCAGGTCGCGCACGACCTCGCGGGTCATCTGGCGCAAATCGATCTCCCACGGCGAGGACGTCCAGTCGACGGCGTAGCCGTAGCGGCTCCGGCCGGTTGGATCCGCCGCCCCGTTCCACTCGAGGGCGACCTGTCCCTCGTAGCGCGAGTCGGGGCGGGAGAGCACGAGCGACCCGATCCCGTCGAAGTAGCGCCCGGCGCCGTGCGCCAGGGGCGAGCAGAACCGCGTCGCCAGCATCTGGCGGACGACCGCGACCTCCTCCGGCGGCACCTCTGAGAACAGGCGCAGCCCGTCGAGCGGCGGCCGGAGGTCGAAGGCGTCCTCGAGCAGCGCCAGCGCAAGGCGCCACGGATGCCGAATGGCCGCGTCGCCGCCGGCGAGCGGGAGGGGGCGCAGCGTCGCCACGCGCTCGAAGCGGTCGTGGCGCGCGACGAGCACTTCCCCGCCCCATGCCGTTTTGTCGGTGCCGTAGCCGGTGCCGTCGTAGGCGACGCCAATCACGGGACCCGGCAGCCCGTGCTCGGCCATGGCGCTGACCACGTGGGCGTGGTGGTGCTGGACGCCGACCTTCACCTGCTCCGGTCGCGCCAGGGCGTAGCGGCTCGACAGGTAGTCGGGGTGCAGGTCGTAGGCGATCACGGCCGGCGCCACCCGAAGGAACTTCTCCATCCGCGCGATCGACTCCTCGAACGACCGGTACGTCTCGAGGTTCTCCAGGTCGCCAACGTGCGGACCGAGCCAGGCCGCGTCGCCCTCGCCGATGCAGACCGTGTTCTTCAGCAGGCCGCCGCACGCCAGCACCGGCGCTTCGAACCGGGGCTTCACCGCGACGGGCCGCGGGACGTAGCCCCGCGCCCGGCGCAGCACGACGGGCCGCCCGGCAATGACGCGCGCCACCGAATCGTCTGCGCGCGCGTCAATCTCACGGTCGTGCAGCAGGAAGAGATCCGCCATGCCGCCGAGACGCTCGAGCGCTTCGTCGTTGCGGTACGCGAGCGGCTCCTCCGAGAGATTGCCCGAGGTCATCACGAGCGGCCGGCCAGTCTCGGCGAGCAGCAGGTGATGCAGCGGCGTGTACGGCAGCATCACGCCGACGAGCGGACTCCGCGGCGCCACCTCCTCCGCCAGTCCGCTCTCCCTCCGTCGCATCGCCAGCACGATCGGCCGCTCTACCGACGTCAACAGACGCCACTCCTCGGGGCCAATCGTCGCCAACGCGGCCGCCTCGGCGAGGCCGGCGACCATGACGGCAAACGGCTTTTCGTCGCGCCGCTTGCGCAGGCGCAGACGGCCCACCGCCTCGGGCGACGTGGCATCGCAGGCGAGGTGAAACCCGCCGAGGCCCTTCACGGCGACAATCCGTCCGGCCGCGAGCGCCCCCGCCACGTGTGCGATCGGATCGTCGCAGGCGACCTGGTCGCCCCGGGGCGTCAGCACGGCGAGCCGCGGACCGCAGGCCGGACATGCGTTCGGCTGCGCATGGAACCGCCGGTCGGAAGGGTCCTCGTATTCGCGCTGGCACGCCGGACACATCCGGAACGCGGCCATCGTCGTGGCGGCCCGGTCGTACGGCACCTCACGGGCGATCGTGAAGCGCGGCCCGCAGTTGGTGCAGTTGGTGAAGGGATAGCGATACCGGCGGTTCGCCGGGTCGAAGACCTCCGCCACGCATTCCGAACAGGTGGCGAGATCGGGCGGGATGGACACGCGGGGCTCCGGGCCGAACGCGCTCGAGACGATCGAGAAGCCGACGGCGGCCTCGACCGGGATCGCCCACGACCGGATGCCGCTCACCGCGGCGGCCGGCGGCGCCGAGTCCTCGAGGCGGCGCATGAAGAGATCGACCGCCTCCTCGGGGCCGAACGCCTCGATCGTGACGCCCGTCGTGTCGTTCCGCACACGGCCGGCGACCTGTTCTTCGGTGGCCAGCCGATAGACCCACGGCCGAAACCCGACACCTTGAACGATGCCGCGGATCTCGATGTGGCGGCCCACCGTTGTCACGGCTGCCCCCTCGCGAGGCGCGCCACGTCCACATGGGGCCCGACCGCCGGCTCTGTTCCGGCGGTCTTCGGCCTGAACACGACACCGAGCGCCCGCGCCTCGCCGGCGATCCGCTCGACCAGTTCCGGGAGCGACGCGCGCACCGCCGGTGACAGGCCGACGGCCAGATCCATCGATGCCGGGACGAGGCCGACGAGCACCAGCCGCCGCGGATAGCGGCCGAGCCACCGCGCCCCGTCGAGCAGATCGGCGACGCCGACCTGGTGCGGCGAGAGGCGCCCGGCGACCGCCGGCGGCACCGCGTCGCCATCCAGGCGCACGAAGGTGCCCGGCGCGAGGTCGGCGCGGACCGCGTCGACCAGGATGACGGCGTCGGCCCCCTCGAGACACGGGAGCAGCGACAGCCCGAGCGTGCCGCCATCGAGCACCCGCGCCTCCGGCGGCACGTCGTAGCGGTCGAGGAGGAGCGACACTGCCGCCGCTCCGACGCCGTCGTCCTCGAGCAGGACGTTGCCGAGCCCCAGGACGAGGAGCGGCGTCCGCTCCTCACTCATCGACCTGTCCCTTCCGATCGATGAAGCGGTATCCCGAGTACTGCAGATCCTCGGGCGGCACGAACTTGTAGCCCGAGAAGATCGATTCGATCGTGCCGTTGGCTTCGATCGTCGACATCAGCACGCTGCTGTAGACGTGGTGCACGGCGAAGCCGACGAGCAGCCACAGAAGGGCGTGGTGGATCCAGCGGGCGATCTGCAGACCGCCGAAGAGCGGGGCCCACGAGGCGAACCACCGCAGCGGCGACTCGACCTCCGCGCTGGCGCCGCGCAGCACGAGACCGGTGGCGATCGCCACGAAGTACAGCCCGAACACCAGGACGTAGGTGGCGCCGGCGACCGGGTTGTGGCCGACGAAGCCCGGCGGCTTCCGCAGGGCGAACAGGTAGAACTTGATCGTCGGCCAGCACCCGCGCAGCCGCGAGCGGTGGACCGGAATGAACTTGTCCCAGTGCGCGTACTTGTTGCCGGTGAACATCCAGATGATCCGGACGAAGACGGCTCCCAGGAACACCCAGGCCGCCCACATGTGGATCACCTTGGTCCATCCCATCACGAAGTGCCGCCCGGCCGGACCGGAGACGGTGACGAACGGATACCCGATGTAGAAGCCGGTCACCGACAGCACCGCGATCGACAGCACGATCAGCCAGTGCGTGACGCGCACCGGCACCTCCCAGACATAGACGCGCACGAGGGCGCTCATCGGACCCTCACGTGCGCCACCTCGCGGCGCCGCCCGTCGACGACGTGCACGCCGCACGCCATGCACGGGTCGAAGGAATGAACGGTGCGCAGGATCTCGACCGGCCGTCCGAGATCGGCGACCGGCGTGCCGATGAGCGCCTCCTCGTACGGCCCCCGCTGCCCTTTGGCGTCGCGCGGACCCGCGTTCCACGTGCTCGGCACCACGCACTGGTAGTTGTCGATGGCGCCGTTGCGGATCGACACCCAGTGCCCGAGCGCGCCGCGCGGCGCCTCGTGGAATCCGGCTCCCATCGCCTCGGCCGGCCATGAGGCGGGATCCCATTTCGAGTTGTCGTGAATCCGGAGATCGCCCGCCGCCATGTTGGCGGCGAGTCCGTCGACCCAGTCCGCCATCTTCTCGGCGAGGACCTGCGTCTCGATGCCGCGCGCCGCCACCCGGCCGAGCGTCGAGAAGAGCGCCTCTGGGCCGACGCCGAGCCGCGTGAGCACGGCGCCCACCAGCGCCTTGACGCGCGCATGTCCCGACGCATAGGCGACGAGCATGCGCGCGAGCGGCCCGACTTCCATCGGCAGGCCGTCGTAGCGCGGCGACTTCAGCCACGAGTACTTCTTGTCGGTGTCGGAATCGAGGCCGAGCAGATCGTAGGGCGGCGTCGGCCCGGTGTAGGCCGGCGACGTCTCACCCTGATACGGGTGCAGCGCCGCGCCGTCGCCCTGCTGGTACTGGTACCAGGAGTGCGCGACGTACTCGGTCACCTTCGCCGGGTCGAACGGCTCGACCGCCGCCAGGTCGCGCCCGCGGATGACGCCGCGCGGCAGGAACAGCGCGGGGGCTGCCGAGTCGTCGTTGGGGTACTCCCCGTAGGCCAGGTAATTGCCCACGCCGCGGCCGTGCCCGGCCCAGTCCTTGTAGAACGACGCCACCGCGACGAGATCGGGGATGTAGACGCGCGTCACGAAGTCGCGCGCCTTCGCGACGAGCCGCTGCAGCTCGGCGATCGTCCCGGCGTTGAGCGCGGCCTGGCTGTCGGGATCGACCGGGGTCGCCATGCCGCCCACGAGGAAGCTCTGCAGGTGCGGGTTCTTGCCGCCCAGCACGGCGTGCATCTTGATGACTTCCCGCTGCCAGTCGAGCGCCTCCAGATAATGCGCCACCGCCATCAGGTTCGCCTCGGGCGGCAGGCGGTAGGCGGGATGCCCCCAGTAGGCGTTGGCGAACGGCCCGAGCTGCCCGCGATCGACGAACCCCTTGACGCGGTCGCGGATCCCGGCGAAGTACGTCGGGCTCGAGAGCGGCCAGTCGGAGATCGACTGGGCGAGCGACGAGGTCTTCGCCGGGTCGGCCGCGAGCGCCGACACGATGTCGACCCAGTCGAGGGCGTGCAGGTGGTAGAAGTGGATCACGTGGTCCTGCACCGCCTGCGCCCCGATGATCAGGTTCCGCAGCAGCCGCGCGTTCGGCGGCGGCGCGGCGCCAATCGCGTTCTCCACCGCCCGGATCGACGCAACGGCGTGCACCGTGGTGCAGACACCGCAGATCCGCTGCGTGAACGCCCAGGCGTCGCGCGGGTCGCGCCCCTTCAGAATCAGCTCGATGCCGCGGAACATCGTCGACGAGGACCAGGCGTCGCGCACCACGCCAGCGTCGACTTCGGCCTCGATCCGGAGGTGGCCTTCGATGCGCGTCACGGGATCGACAACCACTCGAGCCATCACGCATCTCCCTTCGCCGGCCCGTTCGGCACGACCGGCTCGGCCTTGTCGGCGGCGCGCTTCATGATCTGAATCACGCCGTGGCCGGCGAAGGCGGCGCCGACGCCCAGCACCGCCAGACCGCCGATGGTGTCGATGTTGGATCCCGCCCCGAACCCCGGGACGCCCATCAGGTGCTGGTAGAAGGGCGTCATGCGATCCCAGAAATCGGGCTCGGCGCAGCCGATGCACGGATGCCCGCAGCCGATCGGCCAGTTTGTACCGCCGTTCCAGCGCACGTTCGGGCAGTTCTGGAACGTGACCGGCCCCTTGCACCCCATCTTGTAGAGGCAGTAGCCGGCCCGATGGCCCGCATCGCCCCACGCTTCGACGTACTGGCCCGCGTCGTAGTGGGCGCGGCGCTCGCAGTTGTCGTGAATCGACTTGCCGTAGGCGAACAGCGGCCGCCGGTAGTGATCGAGCGGAGGCCACCGCTTGAACGTCAGGTAGTGGACGATGAGCGCCGTGAGGTTCTCGACGTTGGCCGGACAGGCCGACAGGTTGATGAGATTGCCGACGCCCGGCACCGCGTCGGCCACGCCGAGCGCACCGGTCGGATTAGGCGCGGCCGCGGGCAGCCCGCCGAAGGTCGCGCAGGTGCCAAGGGCGATGGTCGCCGCGGCGTTGCCGCAGACCTTGCGGGCGATGTCAATCGCCGACTCGCCGCCGATCGTGCAGTACGCGCCGTTCGCGCCGGTCGGGATCGAGCCCTCGACGACAGCGATGTAACCGCCGGGACGCTCGGCGACGGTCCGGTCGCGGTTCGCCCGCGACTGCTCGCCCGCCGCCGCCATGACGGTCTCGTGGTAGTCGAGCGATAGCACGTCGAGAACGACCTCGGCGGCCGTCGGGCGACTGGCGCGCAGGAACGATTCGGTGTTCCCGGCGCAATCCTGGAACTCGAGCCAGATCAGAATCGGCTTCTCGGCCCGTCCGACGGCGCGGGCAATCTGAGCCGCGGCCGCGGAGGGAAGGGCCAGGGCGGCGGCCATCGTGGTGCAGAACCCCATGAACTCGCGGCGAGAGATGCCGCGGCGCTCGAACTCGGAAGTGAGCCACCTGCGGGGTGCCCTCATGGATCACCTTCGCCTTCTGCGGCAGCCAGTCCGCTGGTCCCGCCGCCGATTTCGCAGGGTCTCGCGCGCGAATTTTCACGCCACGTTCGGCGAAGATTTCCCGTCGCCCGTGAGGCCGATCGCGCAGATCTGGCCTCTCGCGCGTTCGACTACTCCTGGACGAGCAAACGGCATTCCGAGATCCCCGGATCGCGCATTGCACCAGTGACGGGAGGGCGGTGAGCGATGGCGGCTCCCCACGTCACCCAGCACGACGTGATCGCGTTCCTGACCACGCCGGCCGCGTACGGTTCCGACTGCGGCCGTGTCGATCGCGTCGAGACCCATATCAGCGTCGTCTTCCTCGCGGGCGCTCGCGCGTTGAAGCTGAAACGAGACGTGCACTTTCCGTACGTGGACTACTCGACGCTGGAGGCGCGGAAGGAGTGCTGCGACAAGGAGGTCCGGCTCAACCGCCGCACGGCGCCGGACATCTACGTTGGCGTCACGCCGGTCACGCGGTCGGACACCGGCGTACTGGCCATCGGCGGCACTGGCACGCCGATCGAATGGCTGGTCGAGATGCGCCGATTCGACCAGGACCGGCTCCTCGACGCCGTCGCACGTCGCGGTGAGATCACCGTCGACGCCGCAGCCGGGATTGGTGCGGCCGCCGCGGCGCTCCACGCCGCCGCAGCGCCGAGGCCCGACCACGGCGGGGCGGCCGGGATGCACTGGGTCGTCGAAGGCAACGACGCAGAACTCTCCGCCGCGGGCCCTCTGGTCGCGCAGCCGGCCCGGGCGCGTCTCCACGAGGCTTCGCAGCAGGCGCTGACGCGGTGCGCCCATCTGCTCGACGCGCGCCGGGAGACCGGCTGGGTTCGCGAGTGCCACGGCGACCTGCACCTCGGCAACGCCTTCCTCGCGAGCGGCCGGCCGGTGCTCTTCGACTGCATCGAGTTCAACGACGAGCTGTCGTGCGTCGACGTGCTCTACGACCTCGCGTTCCTGGTCATGGATCTGCTGCACCGCCGTCTGCCCGCGCACGCCAACGCGGCGCTCAACGCCTGGCTCGACCGGCTGCCGCAGTACGAGGCGCTGCCGCTCCTCCCGCTGTTCCTCTCGTGCCGGGCAGCCATCCGGGCCAAGGTGTCGCTTGCCGCCGCGGCGGCGGTCGAGACGCCCGCACGGGTCGCGCCGCTGCAGCACGAGGCGACCGCGTACATGGATCGCGCGCTCGCGCTGATCGCGCCGGGCACGGGCGCGATCGTCGCCATTGGAGGTCTCTCCGGGTCCGGGAAGTCGACGCTCGCCCGCCGCCTGGCGCCGGAGATCGGGCTGGCGCCGGGCGCCGTCGTCCTGCGAAGCGACCTGGTCCGAAAACGCCGCTACGGCGTCGAGCCGAGCGAACGCCTCCCGGACACCGCGTACCGCGCTCCCGTGAGCGCCGCCGTCTACGAGGAGCTCGTCCACTCGGCCCGCGAGGTCGCCCGCGCCGGGTACGTCGCCATCGTCGATGCGGTCTTCCCCACTGAGACACAGCGCAGGTCGATCCGCCGGGCGGCTGCCGACGAGGGCGTCCCCTTCGTCGGTCTCTGGCTCGAGGCGCCGCTTGGCGTCATGGAAGCGCGCCTGGCGGCGCGGCGTGGTGACGCCTCCGATGCGACCGCAGCGGTACTTCACCAGCAACACGCGCGCGCGACGCCGCCGCTCGACTGGGAGCGGATCGACGCGTCGGACAGCGTCGATCGGGTCGGACGCGCCGCGCTCGTTCGAACGGTCGAACGGATGGAGACCATCGGGAAGGGAGCAGCGTCATGACCACGCCAGTACGCACTACGTTCCGCAACATGCGGCCCAACGCGCGGCTGGAGGCGCTCATTCAGGCCCGCGTCGCCCGGCTGGAGACGTTCTATCCCGGCATCGTCGGCTGTCGCGTCCTCGTCGACGTCCCGCATCGCCATCGGGGGCACGGGCGGCACGTGGGCGTCCGGATCGAGCTGTCGCTCCCGGGTGAGGACGTCATCGTCGGACACGAGCCGACCACGCACGGCGTCCTGGAGGACGTCCAGGAGGAGACCCACCACAAAGACGATGAGCTCGAGGCGGTGCACAAGTACGCCGAGGTCGCCATTCGCGAGGCCTTCGACGCGGCGCGGCGCAGGCTGCAGGACTTCGCGCGGCGGCAGCGGGGCGCCGTCAAGGCCCACCAGGCGCCCAACCGTGGGAGCATGTGAGGCGGACGTTCACGTGCTTCGCGTCTCGATCAACCGGACCAGGTACGAGCTGCCCGAGGGAGGTTCGGTCCTCGACGCACTGCGCGCGGCGGGCGTGCGCCTGCCGGCCTTGTGCCACGACGACCGCCTGACCCCGTCCGGGGCGTGCCGGCTCTGCCTGGTGCACGTCGCCGGGTCGGCACGGCCGCTGACGGCCTGCACGACGCCCCTGCTGGACGGCATGGAGATCGACACCGACGCACCGGATCTTCGCGACGCTCGACGCGCCCATCTGGAAATGCTGGTCCGCCGCTATCCCTCCGACGCGATCCGCCGCTTTCCGGACAAGCCGTTCCATCATGCCGTGCGCGAAGCCGGACTTGCCGGCTGCGCAGCGGATCGTCGTTCGCCGTTCGACATGGAGGACGGGGCGCATCCGTACATCCGCGTCGACATGACGCGCTGCATCGACTGCTACCGCTGCGTCCGCATCTGCGAGGAGCTGCAGGGCCAGTTCGTGTGGCACGTGCGCCGGCGCGGGCTGGGGACCGAGATTCGCCCCGACGGCCCGACGCTCGGCGAGAGCTCGTGCGTCGGCTGCGGCGCGTGCGTGGACAGCTGTCCGACCGGTGCGCTCGAGGATCGAGCCGCCTCCGCATTCCGGGTGCCGGCGCAGTGGACGCGGACGGTCTGTCCGTACTGCGGCGTCGGATGCGAGTTGAACGTCGGCACCCGCGACGGGCGCATCGTCTCGGTGGGACCGGTGCTCGACGCGCCGGTGAGCAAGGGGCATCTCTGCGTCAAGGGGCGGTACGGATTCGGGTTCGTCTCGGCGGCCGACCGGGTCACCCATCCGATGATTCGCGACAGCGACGCCTGGCGGCGCGTCTCGTGGAACGAGGCGCGGACGCTGGTCGCCGGACGCCTGCGCCGCCTGATCGAACAGCACGGCCCCGACAGTATCGGCATCCTCGGCTCGGCGCGCGCGACCAACGAAGAGAACTACCTGGCGCAGAAGTTCGCCCGGACGGTCATCGGCACCAACAACGTGGACTGCTGCGCACGCGTGTGCCACGCGCCGAGCGCGGCCGCGCTGAAGCGCGCCTTCGGCGCCGGTCTGGCCACCAGCTCCTTCGACGACATCGAGATCGCCCGGGCCATCCTCGTCTGCGGCGCCAATCCCACGGAGAACCATCCGATCGTCGGCGCCCGCATCAAGCAGGCCGCCCGGCGCGGGGCCCGCCTCATCGTCATTGACCCGCGCCGCATCGAGCTGGCCCACCATGCGGACTGCCATCTCGCCCTTCGGCCCGGGACCAACGTCGCGCTCCTCAACGCGATGGCGCACACGATCGTCGAGGAAGGGCTCATCGACCGCGCCTTCCTCGACGAGCGCGTCTCGAACATCGACGCGTTCGCGCGGTTCATTCACCGCTGGACTCCGGAACGGGCCGCCGGCGTGTGCGGGGTCGAGGCCGAGGCGATCCGCCGGGCGGCGAGGCTCTACGCAGAGGCGTCGCCGGCCCTCAGCGTCCATGGTCTCGGACTGACCGAGCACGTCCAGGGCACCGACGGCGTGACGGCGCTCATCAATCTGGCGCTGCTGACCGGCAACGTCGCCACACCGGGCGCGGGCATCAACCCGCTGCGCGGCCAGAACAACGTCCAGGGCGCGGCGCACATGGGGTGCGATCCGGCGGTGCTGAGCGGATCCACGCCGCTCGAGCAGGGGCGGGCGATCGCCGAGCGCGTATGGGGCGTTCCGGTGCCCGCCGGGCATGGACTCAACCTGTTCCAGATGATGGAGGCCGCCATCGAGCGCCGCCTGAAGGCGCTGTGGGTGATCGGGTACGACGTGCTCCTGACCAACCCCAACATGGCCGAGACGGCGCGGGCCCTGCGGTCCCTCGATCTGGTCATTGTCCAGGACCTGTTCCTCACTGAAACGGCGCGTGCGGTCGGCTCGGTGTTCCTCCCCGCCTGCTCGTCATTCGAGAAGGACGGCACGTTCATGAACGCCGAGCGCCGGGTCCAGCGCGTTCGGGCGGCGCTGCGGCCCGTCGGCGCCTCCAAGCCCGACTGGCAGATCCTCTGCGAAGTCGCCCGGACCATGGGCGCTCACGGGTTCGATTTCGACGGCGCGGAAGCCATATGGAACGAGGTCAGAGCGCTCTGCGACGGCGCTCGGGGGATGAGCTACGCGCGGCTCGCCGACGGTGGGCTGCAGTGGCCCTGCCCCACGGAACACCATGCCGGCACAAAGCTGCTCCACCGCGACGCCTTTGCCGTCGGCACGCGCGCGCGCCTGCAGACAGTCGACTACCGCGAGACGCCAGAGCAGGTCACGCGCGACTTTCCGTTCCTGCTGACGACGGGGCGCTCGCTCTACCAGTTCAACGCGGGTACGATGACCAGCCGCACGAGGAACGCCGAGCTTCGTCCGACCGACCTCGTCGACATGTCGCCCGACGATGCCGGCCGGCTCGCCGTCCGGGATGGCGATCTCGTGCGCCTGACCAGTCGGTACGGCTCGGCCGTCCTGCCCGCGCGTCTCGACGTCGCCATGCAGCCAGGTCAGCTCTTCGCCACGTTTCACCGTCCCGACGTCGCCCTCAACGCGGTGACCGGACCCCACCGCGACGCCACGACCGACACGCCCGAGTTCAAGGTCACCGCGGTCGGCCTCGAGCGCCTGCCGGTGTGACGGAGGACCGCCTTCCTCATGCCCCCCTTCGCGCGCTATGCCGCGGTCTTCTCGACCTTCGCGGGCCTGGCCGCCTCCTGTATTTCGACCTTCCGCACCTTCGCTTCCGGCCGGGCCGGCAGCGGCACGCTCACCTCGAGCACGCCGTCGGTGAAGGTTGCCTTGACGTCCTCCGTCTTGACGCCCTCGGGCAGCGGCACAGCGCGATAGAAGCTCCCGTACTCCCGCTCGCATCGGTAGAACTGCTCGCCCTTCTCCTCGGCCTCGCGCTTCCGCTCGCCCGAGATGGCGAGCTGGCCGTCGGTCACTTCGACTTTCACGTCCTCCTTCTTCATGCCGGGCAGATCGATCTTCGCGAAGAGCCTGTTGTCCTTCTCGAAGACGTCGGTCTCCGGAAACCACGCCTCCTCCGCGGTCCGGAGCCTTTCGAACCACGGCCAACGGAACGACGGCCAGCCGAAGTCGTCGAACATCCGGTCGAGTTCCGACCGCATCTCCCGCATCGCACCAAACGGATCACGGATGAAGCGGCTCGGAACCAGCTCCCGCTCCTTCCTGGGTGCCATGGCACGCCTCCTTGTGACGGGGAGCGCAAGCTCGGGTCCGACTCACACTCCCTCGGCAACAGGATCAGCAACAGCCGTTCCTCTGGCGACCGGTGCACAGTCAAGGCGTGGGGTCATGGCCGACCGCCGCCGTGCGGAATAGTCGACGACGCCACCTGAATCTTCCCCGGGCGGCACGGGTGATCTTCGCGGCGGCACCGGTCGCCGGCGCGTGTACCGCGGTAGTAGAACTGCATGGAGGTTCCGAGGCTCGCCGTCGGCCCGATCGTCCTGTCGGTCATCGCACTGCTGGCGGCTCCTGTGCCCGCGCACGCCGCCGACGCGGACGACCGCCCGGGCACTCGAGTCGAGTACCGCGTCGAGCGGCGTATCGACGATGCGGGCGATCTCGCCCGATTCACCGCCCCGCAGCGAGCCATTCTCGAGAAGCTCAATCGGGCGGATGTGGCGCACCTGCCCCGACAGGAGTTCATGGTCGTTCCCTTGGTGTGGCACGGCGACGACCTGCCGTACAGCCCCTTCCCGCTCACCTATGCGGCAGCAGCGCACCTTCCCAAACTGCTCGTCGTCGATCAGCCGGCGCAGGCGTTTGCGGCGTATGAAGGGGGACGCCTCGTCCGGTGGGGACCGGTCAGCACGGGGCGTTCGGGGTTCGCGACGCCGAGCGGATGGTTCAACCTGAACTGGCGCTCCCGCGGCCGGCACAGCACGGTGAACCCCGAGTGGTACATGGAGTGGTACTTCAATTTCGAGAATGCGCGCGGCCTGGCGCTGCACGCCAACGCGCTGCCCGGCCATCCGTCCTCGCACGCGTGCATCCGCCTGCTCGCGCGCGACGCCATCTGGGTCCACCAATGGGGCGACGGGTGGGAGACCGACCGGAGGGGCGACATCGGCGCCCGCGGCACGCCGCTCCTCGTCGCGGGTCAGTACGAATTCGACGCGCCGCCGCCGTGGCGCTCGCTGGAGCGCCTGGCGCACGGGATCGATCTGCCGCCCGCGTCTCTCATGATTGCGTCCAGCTCACGGCCGCCCGCGTCAAGGCGCGGCCCGTAGGAAGCCCGAGCTTCTCCTTGATGCGGGCCTGATGGGTCTCGATGGTCTTGGCCGAGACGCGCAACTGCCGGGCGATCTCACGCGCACCCAGCCCGCGTCCGATGAGGGCGAACACTTCGCGTTCGCGGTCCGTCAGACGCTCCAGGGGAGCGGCTTCCTCCCGCGCCGCGCCTCGAGCCGTCAGGCGGGCCACGATGCGCTCCGACATCCGGGGACTGACGTAGGTCTTGCCACTGGCCACGCATCGGATGGCCGCGATCAGGTTCTGCATGGCGGCCTCTTTCATGATGTAGCCGCGGGCGCCTGCCGCGAGCGCGCGTTCGGCGTGGAGCGTTTCGTCGTGCATGGAGAGGACGAGCACGCGCACCTCGGGGAACGAGGCGTCCAGTTTCTTGACCAGGTCGAGACCGGACTCCAGGCCGAGCGACAGATCCACGATGGCCAGGTCGGGGCGATCGGCGCGAATCCGCGCCAGCGCCTCCGCCGGCGTGTCGCTCTCACCGCAGACGACCATGTCGGGCTCGTGGTTGATGAGTTCGGTCAGCCCGTTTCGAACGATCGGATGATCGTCGACTATCACGATCCTCAACGATCCCCCGCGAGCGGACCTCGTCGTCTTGTCCGTGGAGTCGCGCGCCGCCATGCGAATCACATCACTCTACAACGGCCGGCCGGGGCGCATCTGCGGGTTCAGGGCGGGGGGCGCCGTGGCGGCGACCTCCGATCCGCGCCAAGGCACCCAGCACCTGACGAACGTCCCGCCGCCTTCTCTCGGCTCGATGGTGCATTCACCGCCCAACAGGCGCGCTCTCTCGCGCATTCCCTCCAGCCCGGTGCCGGGATGTCCCGCCGGAATCTCCCCGAGGCCGCACCCGTCATCGCTCACTGTGACTTCGAGCACCTGGGCTGCCCGCGCAAGGCTCACGGTGATCTGCTTGGGCGTGCCGTGCCGCACGGCGTTGTTGACCGCTTCCTGAGCGATGCGAAACACATGGAGCCCGGTGACGGGATCCGGAACGTCGACCGGTGGATCGCACTCGAACCGGCAGCGGATCCCCAGTCTCGTGTCGCAGTCCATCGCGAGGTCGGCCAGCGCGACCCGCAGCCCTTCCGGCGTCGCCTCGAGCGGCACCCAGCCCCGAAGCGTCGCCCGCAGGCGCTCGTGCGCCGTCGCAACGGCCGACACGATCTCCTCCCCCTTGACCGCCAGGGGTGATCCGGCCTCTTTCAGCTTGGTGCTCAGGAGCTGCATCAGCAGCCCGACGCCCGTCAGGTGCCCGCCCACGTCATCGTGGATCTCCCGGGCCATGTGGCGGCGCTCCTGCAACTGAATCTCCGCCAGGCGCCGTTCGAGCTTGCGACGGTCCGTGAGATCGTGCAGGACGCCGGTAAAACGGCGATGGCCGACGATCTCGCCACACGCGATCCTCACCGGGAACGTGGTGCCGTCCTTGCGCAGGCCGACCACTTCGCGGCCGCCGCCGATGACGCGCTTCTCACGCGTCTTCAGATACCGTGCGATATACCCGTCGTGCTCGTCGCGATACGGCGGGGGCATCAGGAGGCGGACGTTCCGACCGACGACCTCGCCCGCGGTGTAGCCGAACATCCGCTCGGCGGCCGCGTTGAACGTCTCGATCGTGCCGTGCTCGTCGATCGTGATGATCCCGTCCGGGGCGGTATCGACGATCGATCGCAGATAGTCTTCGCTGCTGCGCAGTGTCCGCTCGGCCTGATCGTGCTCGGTCAGATCGATCAGCACCCAGAGGTCGCAGCTCTCGTTCAGCCGACGGATCGTGAGCCGGACATGGCGCGTTGGTCCGTCCTTGCATGCGATCGCCAGCGAGACGGGCGGCCCCGTACCATCGTGTGAGCCGCTGTCGTAGCACGGACGGAGTGCGGACGCCTCGGCGCCATGCAGCGCCGCACACCAGGCCGCCACCGTGGCAAGCTCGCTCCGCCGATAACCGGTCATCGCCTCGGCGGCCCGGTTCATCCTGAGCCGGCCGCTCACGACGAGAACCGCGGCGACCGGCAGCGACTCGAGCGCCTGTCGATACAGCTCACCGACCGGTGCGGCCGCGAGGCGGCCCTTGGCCGTGCCGAGGCGGCGCCGGCGCGACTCGGCAGCCCGAGCTGCCGCAAGGGCCTGTGTCTTCGATCGCCGTGCCCTTGCCGAGGCCTTGGCCATGACTGCCGCTGATCATACCAACCGGTTTCGCACGCAACACCCCCGAATCCAACGCGCGTCGCGACGTGGGTCACGCGCCTCACGCCCGTGTCGGGGAATTCCCGACAGCCTCGAGACGGGATCGCCCGATTGTCTGGGGTGAAGGGCTTGCGACAGGATGCATCATGCGCCGGGGCCGCGCGATGAGCGAGAGCCGCCGTGCGCCGAAGAAGAGGCCCTCATGTTGCCATCCGAAACGGCCATTACCGAATGGCTTCATCTGATACGGGCCGAGTACCTCGAGATGCCCGGCCTGCACCTGACGAAGCCTCAGATGAAACGACTCTGGGGACTCGACCCGGTCGCCTGTGACGCGCTGATCGAAGCACTCGTCGACGTGAAGTTTCTCAGACAGACGCGTCAAGGGGCGTACGTGCGCGCCGACGTGGGCCGACCCGTCGTGGACTCGAGCGTCGGGATGTGATGGACTGGCCCTCCACAGCCGCCAGCGCCGACGCCGTCATCATTCGCGAGAAGACCGCGGAGGGGCTGCAGTTCGTCGTCTACGGCAAGCACGGCCCGCAGTTCATGTGCGGCACCTATGTCGCCGCGGAGGCGCGGGCGCTCTCCTATGCCGAGCAGGCGTCCGCCTGCGTGTGGTACGCCGACGCACGCGGGCTGCAGCTCGTGGGGAGCTTCATGCGGCCGCCGAGCGGGTCAGCGCCGCCACGACCATCTCGTCGGTCACCTCTGAGAAGTTCCTGAAGAACTCGCCCACGGCGAAGAAGGCGTCGGAAGCCTCGAGGCATACGACCTCCTCGGCTTCGGCTCCGACGGCCTCGAGCGCATCTCGCGGCGCGGCGCCAATCGCAACGACGATCCGCTGTGGCGTCCGCGCCCGCCCGGTCAGCCCGGCGTGAAGTCACTCGGCCCCGGTGTCAGTTCCACCGCGACGGGCACGCGGGTGTACATCGCCCGCAGCGCCTCGACGATCTCGTCGGCGCCGATCCCGTCGCCAGCGAGGCCACGAACGACCATGTCCTCGACCGACAGCATCCCCTTGAGGTTCCCCGACGTGTCGCGCACGGGCAGGCGCCGGACCCGGTGCTGCTTCATCACCGCCAACGCGCTGCGGACGTCGTCGTCGACCAGGGCGGAGAAGACGTTCGCCGTCATCGCCTCGCGCACGGCGATGTTGCCGGCGTTCCGCCTGGTGCCGGCCAGCGCCAGGCACACGTCGCGGTCCGTGAGAATGCCGACGAGCCGTCCCGCCGCGTCAACGACCGGCAGCGTCCCATAGTCCGCTTCCCGCATAAGACGGGCAGCTACGGCCAGCGACGTCTGCGGGGTGCAGGTCAGAACCGGCTCGGTCATGAGTTCCCGAACATTCATAACAACCCCCTGTCGAGGCGGGTGCAAAGCCGTCACCAGCCGGGCGGCCACATCCGCCACGGGGAGTCGAGGCCGCCCCCGCGACGCGCCACCCCGGTGAGGGGAAGTTCCCCCGAGCGCGCGTAATCGTTCCCAGCGGAGCCATATCGTTCGTCGGACCGATCTGCGACGGCGCCATGGCGCTGCCGGACGCTTTCGAATCGCCGGACCCTCGCACCCTCGCACGATCGCACGATCGCACCCTCGCACGATCGCACGATCGCACCCTCGCACCCTCGCACCGTCGGACGCACCCTCGCACCCTCGCACCGTCGCACCCTCGCACTTCTGCTTACAGCCGTCCCGATCGCAGGATGCCCACCGCCAGCCCGATCCCCAGTACGGCAGCCGTGACGAACCCTGCGAGCCCGAGCAGTGAATAGCCGAAGGGGCGCGGACCGGCCGCAGCGTGCACCATGATCGACGACGCCACTACGATGGCGGCGATGACGATGGCGAAGCTGAGGCGGTTGCTCGACCGGTCCATCTCGCGGATGAAGTAGTCGAGATTACGGTGCACGAACTGGATCTGCAGGCCGTCGGCGCGCGCCTTCCTGGCGATCTCCGCCAGGTTGCCCGGCAGGCTTCGAAAGGCGCCCAGCATCTCGCGGCCCGCGTCGGCCGTGCGCAGCGCCAGGGCGCTCGGCCTGTACTTCTGTTCGAGGAGCGCCTCGACGAACGGGGCCGCGTGCGCGACGGTCTTGAACGACGGATCGAGCTGGCGCCCCACGCTCTCGATCGTGGTGACCGACTTGATGAGCAGCAGCAGATCGGCCGGAAGCTTCAGGCGGTGTCGCGACATCGCGCTGGTCACCGACGCGAACAACTGGCCGAGCGAGAGATCGCCGACCGACAGATCGGCGAATACGTCCAGCATCTCCTCGATGTCGCCCGAGAGCTCCGCCGTATCGACCGGCCGCAGCGGCGTGGCCACGCCGACGACGATCTCGGCGAGGCGATCGGCGTCGTGCTGTCGAACGGCCAGAATCGTTTCTCCGAGCTGCTCGCGCATGTCGCGGCTGACGCGTCCCACGATCCCGAAATCGACGAGCGCGATGACGTTGCCCGGCAGGACCAGGATGTTGCCCGGGTGCGGGTCGGCGTGGAACAGGCCATGAACGAGGATCTGCTTGAGCACCACGTCGGCGCCGCGACGCGCCACGAGCCGCGGGTCGAGATCCGGAGCCGCGTCCGTGCCGAGGTCGGCGACCTTCGCGCCTTTCAGGAACTCCATCGTCAGCACGGCCGGCGTGGTGAGCGGCCAGCAGATCGCAGGAAAGCGGACCGTGGGGTCGCCGGCAAACTGCGAGGCCACGCGCTCGATGATGCGCCCTTCCCGCGCGAGGTCCTGCTCGCGGCGAATCGTGCGGGCGAACTCGTCGACCAGGCCGCTGAGACTGTAGAGGCTCGCATCCGGGATGTGGCGTTCCGCCACCGCGGCCAGATCGGCCAGAATCGCGAGATCCGCCTCGATGATCGACTCGATGCCGGGGCGCCGGACCTTGACGGCGACGACCTCGCCCGAATTGAGCGTCGCCCGGTGCACCTGCGCGATCGAGGCCGCCGCGAGCGGTTCCGGGTCGAACTCGGCAAACAAGTCGCCGATAGGCCGATCGAGGGCGCGTTCGATCGTGCGCTCCGCGACGCCGCGCTCGAGCGCCGGCGCCGCGTCCTGCAGGCGCGAGAACTCGGCCACGACGTCGGCCGGCAGGAGGTCGGCCCGCAGGCTCAGCGCCTGTCCGAACTTCATGAAGGTCGGCCCGAGCGCCTCGAGCGCAAGCCTGATCCGCTCGGCGCGACTCGGCTCCGGCGCGGTCTCGCGACCGAATACGGCCCGGAGCCGGCGACCGGCGGCGAGCGACGGGGCCAGACGCAGCGCGTGCACGACGTCGACGAACCCGTACTTCACGAGGACGGCGGCGATATCGCGGTAGCGCCGCATGTGGGCCATGCGGAGAAGGCCGTGGGGAGCCGCTTGTGTCATGCGCCCGCCTTGAAGGAAGGCAACGGCAGTGCCAGACCGTAGCGGCCCACCGACGACGCGCATCGAGGACGGCCGATCACGGCCGCGCAAATTTCGCGCCGAGCGCGGTATTTTCCCTGCCGTCCCGTCGCACGAGAGCCTTGCGCACTTCCTCGAGTCCCAGCATGGCAACCGCGAACGGCACGACGAAGGCCCAGACGCCGATTGGAATCGGCGCGGTGCCACACAGGGCGTTGCCCCCCGGGGTGTAGTCGATGGCCAGAATCAACAACATCTCGACGACGATCCCCGCGGTGATCAGTCGATTCGCAAACGGAGGCTCGGAGAGAATCGACCGGCGGCGCGTCCGGCACAACTGCACGTTGACAACCTGCATGATCACGATCGCGGTCAGGCAGGCCGTCGTTCCAGCCCGGTACACGGGGTCGCCCGGCGAGCGCGAGCTGCAACTGTGTGTCCGACATGCGGCGCAGCTCGTCGCCCGCCAGCACGCGCTCCCCCTCGTCGGTCACGAGGCCGATTTCACCGGCAATGGCCGATGCGGGATCGACGAGGCGTCCCGGCACGTAGATCGACCGCACCTCCATCCGGTTCTCCGTGAGCGTGCCGGTCTTGTCGGTGCAGATCACGGTGGCCGATCCGAGCGTCTCGACGCTGGGAAGATGGCGCACGAGCGTCCGCCGCCGCGCCATGCGACGAGCGCCCATCGCCATCGCGAGCGTGACGGTCGGCAACAGCCCCTCCGGCATGTTGGCCACGATGACGCCGATGGCAAAGATGAAGGTGCTAGGAGCCCGGATCATTCATGAACGCGTGGTGGCAAAGAGGCACATTCGCTCCGAAAAGCGGCTCCGCAGGCCGGAAAACCGCTGCTTCGGCCTACCGTCCCTGCCGTGGCGTGGGGACCCCCAGCCCCACGCCCTGTCGCGGGCCTGCGCAGCGGTTTTCGGGCGATCAGAACGGCCTGCTCCGAACGCTTTTCTCCGCGAACGCGCCTCTTCGCTTTGGAGATTCAGGAATAGTCCGGGCTAGGCAGGGAGGCCGACGAGCCGTCCGCTCACGAAGACCGTCGCGCCAATCCCGACCGCCAGCAGCGCAATCACCCGGCTGAGCGCCGCGATCTCGGTCTGTAGCGGAGACGGCGCCTCGACGGTGCGCTGCGTCAGGCGCGCGATCCGACCGAACGCCGAGTGCATGCCCGTCGCACACACCAGCGCCGTGGCCTCTCCGGCCGTGAGCGGAGGCTCGCGAAGGCGGCCTCGAGCGGAAGCTGATGGATCAACACGTCGATACGCAGAGAAGCAGCCGGCGTGCCTGGTTGTCCGGCCGTTTTTCCGCAGCCGCCGCTAAAACGTTCCCACCGGGCCGCACGACTGGCTGCTGGTCGGTGCCGACCCGTGCGTGCTGCGTCAGGCAAAGGACTTGCGTGCGGAACTTGAAACATGTCGCCGTCCACATGTCACGACCCGCGCGAGGAGTGCCACTGGAGCCTGGAACTGGTGTGGGACGAGGACTTGAACGCCACGGCGGTGACCGAACGGGGCGAGCCGCTTCGCATCGGCCCGGCAGTGAGTCGTTCGCCACAGCACCTGCTGGCACTCGCCGCGTCGAGCTGCCTGATGACCACGCTGTTGACGCTGGCTGCCGAAGCCGGTATCCCCGTGCAGGGATACGTGTCGTCCGCCCGACTGCGCGAGACGGCCGGCGCGCCGCCGGAGATCGCGCTGGCGCCCTGCGTGGTGGTGGAGTCCGACGTGGACCGCCGGCGGATCGAGCGGCTCTGGCCGCAGGCGATCGAGCGGTCACCGACCCTCCGCCTGCTCGGCGGACATCTGCACGTCGAACCGGCCGTACGGGTCGTCTCGGTTGCCTGAGGAGCGATGCCTGCGACGCAGGTTCTCAGCCGTCCAGCGCTGGCGGCCTACTACGAGCGGCCGGCCGTGCGCGCGCGGATTCGCGAGTATTGCGGGCTCGGGAGCGGGCTCTCCGGGACGAGCGTGTTCCTGAGCGCAGCGCTTCCCGACACGCCGATCCCGAGCGGGTGGACGTTACAGCCCCCGCTTCCGACGAGCGTCTTGGACGAGCTGCTGAACCGCAGCGCGGACATCTTCCGCTCGGTATGGGATCGCGACAGCCTGCTCGTCTGTTTCGACGTGGACTACCTCAATGCCGACCGCCTCGGACACGCCTTCGCGCGGCCCGTGGAGGTCTTTCGCATGCTGGAGCCGACGTATCAGGCCGTGTGCGGGTTGCTGGCCCACCACGGTCTGAGCCTGCTGCCGGTGATGACCGGACGCGGGTACCAGTTCATCGGCCGGATGCCGCTCGAGTCAGCGGTCGTGTGCCGCGTGGCGGCGCTGGCGCCCGGTGTGCCCGACTGGTACGCGACCCAGGACCGACGGCTGCCACGCTGGATCGACGATCGTATGAGTGCGGTTCAGACGCGCGCCTATGTCGGCAGCGGACTGTTGCTCGAGCACCTGGCCCATCAGGTCGTTCGACGCGCCACCCCGACAAGCCGCATTCCCCTGGTACTCAACGGGACGAACGTTGGCTCCGGACCGGGAGGACGGGAGGCCGTCTCGCTCGATCTGTCGTTTGCGGGCGATCCGCTCGATGTGCGGCACGTACGCGTCGCGTTCGGCGGCTATCAACTGCACCGTCTCCGCCCGGATTTGTACGGCGCGGAGGTGGGGGCGCTCGACCCGCTCATCGCCGTTCCGCGCGGCACCCTGCCCCTCGACGAGCTGTTGCGCTGGCACCGGTCTCCGGCCGGCGCCGCGGCGCTCGCCGAGTCGGGCCGCGTGCCGATTCCAATCGTGACGGAGGGACTGGCGGCACTGGTCGACGACTACGGCCGTTCGTCGCTGGCCCGCTTCCATCGCGACTTCCACGCAGTCGAGCCGCACGCTCCGGCCGCGTGGGCGTCCACCTACGATCGGCTCGATCTGGCCGCCCTTCCGCCGTGCGTCGCCGCGCCGCTGGCGGCGCCTCACGACCTGCTGCTGAGGCCCGAGCACCTGCAGCACGTCACCCGCTATCTGATGAGCGACGGGTGGGCGCCGCGCCACATCGCGGGTCTCGTGTGGTCGCGCTACGGGAAGGACTTCGGGTGGGATGATCGGTGGAAGCGCCTCTCGCCCCGGGCCAGGGCGGAATTCGACGTTCGCGTGTTCGCGGGCATGGTCGCAACGGGTCTCGATCGCGGCGTCGATTTCAACTGCCGGTCCTCGCAGGAAAAGCAACTCTGTCCGCTGACCGCGTGTCAGCGCGATCTCCGCGTGAACCGGGACCGGCTGCTGGTGCGCTGGACGTGATATGAGCTGGCGGATTGGGGCGTCGACCGGCTGCTGCGCGGATCGACCGGTGCTCGAGGTGCTCGATGCCATTCATGGCGCCGGCATCGATGCGGTCGAGGTCGGCACGCCGCCGCGGCATTTCGACCCCTGGCGTGAGGACGAAGTGCGGGCGCTGCGCGACCGCCTCGAGCGTCACGCCATCCGTCCGATTTCGATTCACGCGCCCTTTGGCGGACTGCTCGATCTCTCCGATCCCAACCCGCACCACCGGCACGCGGCGATCGGCGCCATCCTCACGGCGGCCGCGGCGATCAAGGACGTCGGCGGGCGCAACGTCGTGGTGCACACGAGCGATGTGACCCGCGACGGCCAGGACGTGTCGCTCCGCCTGCGGTTGATTCAGGAATCGCTGCAGGTGCTCGCGCGCATCTGCGATCACATGGGGCTCGTCCTGACCGTCGAGAGCCCCCTCCCGCACCTCATCGGCGGCCGGGCCGAGGAGTTCGCGTGGATCCTCGAGCGACTGCCCCCGGAGGTCGCCGTCTGCCTCGACACGGGCCACACGACGCTTGGACAGCAGTGGCGCCGATTCCTCGACATCTCGAAGAACCGGCTGAGGCACATCCACGCCAACGACAATCACGGCCGTTTCGACGACCATCTGCCACCCGGCGAAGGCGTCGTCGACTGGCACGCCATCGGACGCGATCTGCTGGACGCGCAGTTCGACGGCTGGATCATGCTGGAGCTGCAGTGCCCCACGGCCTCGATCGCCGGGCAGTTCACGCGCGCGGTGGCACACCTGCGAACGCGGCTGCCGTGACGGCCTGTCACCGGCTCGCCGGGAATTCTTCGCGGGCGCCCCTTCAGGGAAAGATCCCCCGCTCCAGGTACGCCCGCGCCACCTTCTGGATGGCGAGGTAGAACGCCGCCGTGCGCAGGTCGTTGAGCGCCGGCCGCGCCCGGAGAGTATCCCGCACCTCGTGGTAGGCGGCGGCCATCGTCTCTTCCAACCCCGAGTTGACGATGCGGCGCTCGTCGGGCCCGTCGGCCAGCACCGCCCGCTCCGCCTCGCTGAAGGCATGGCCGGTCGCCCGTTCCACGGCGTGCAGCAGCTTCAGATCCGAGGCGGCGCGGTGGCGCCGTTCCAGGCGCCCGAAGCGCACGTGCGAGAGGTTCTTCAGCCACTCGAAGTACGAGACGACCACGCCGCCGGCATTGGCGTAGATGTCGGGAATCACGAGCGTGCCCTTCGCGCGGAGGATCTCGTCGGCTTCCGGGGTCGTGGGCCCATTGGCGCCCTCCAGCACGATCCTGGCCCGGACGGCCGGCGCGTTCTCGGCCGTGAGCTGATTCTCGAGCGCCGCGGGAACGAGCACGTCGCAGTCCAGCTCGAGCCCGTCGCGGCTGCGCGGCATGGAGGTCGCCCCGGGAAACCCGAGGATCGAGCCGGTGCGCGTCCGATGCTCCACGACCGCGTCTTCGTCGAGCCCGCGTGGATCGGCAATCGCGCCTTCGGGCACGGCGAACGCGATGACGCGCGCGCCGCGCTCGCGGCAGAACCTCGCGGCGTGGTAGCCGACGTTGCCGATCCCCTGCACGACCACGCGCTTGCCGTCGAGCCCCACACCCAGGCCGAGCGCCTTCATGTCGTCCGCCTGGGCGCATACCTCGGCGAGCGCGTACACGAGGCCCTGCCCCGTCGCCTCCTTGCGGCCGCGAACGCCGCCCAGCGTGACCGGCTTGCCCGTGACGCACGCCAGGGCGTCGAGCTGCTCCGGGTGCAGCGCCGTGTAGGTGTCGGCCACCCATGCCATCTCACGCTCGCCCGTGCCGGCATCGGGCGCCGGGACGTCGATCCCGGGCCCGATGAGATTGCGCTGCGAGAGCTCGTAGACGTAGCGCCGCGTAATTCGCTCCAGCTCCTCCACGCTGCGCCGGTGCGGATCCACCTGCACGGCCCCCTTCGCGCCTCCAAACGGCACGTCGACGACCGCGCATTTGTACGTCATGAGGGCGGCGAGCGCTCGCACTTCCGACTCATCGACCGCGGCGCTGTAGCGGATGCCCCCCTTGGTCGGCAGCTTGTGGTGGCTGTGCTCGGCCCGCCAGGCGCGCACCACCTCGATGCGGCCATCGGCGTGGCGCACGGGAAACTGGAACGCGTGCACGCCGTTGCAGGCGCGGATCTGCTCGAGCAGGCCGCGCGGGCAGTCGCACAGCGCCGCGGCGCGGTCGAAGTAGCCGTTGACGCTCTCTTCCAGACTGCGCGACATCACGACCTCCTTCACGCGCGGCTCGCATCGGCCGCGCCCATCCGGAAGGACCGCGCCTGCCGGGCGAGCGCCTCGAGGCGCTGCTCGACGCGGCAGTTGACGGTGCCGCTCGGGAAACGGCCCGTCACGTCGCGCTCGCCCGCAGCGACGCCGGTGAGGACCTCCATCGCCTGGTCGACCGCGTCGATGGCGTAGACGTGGAACCGGCCGGCGCGCACGGCGGCGATCACCTCGGCACGCAGCATGAGGTGGCGCTTGTTGGCGGCGGGAATCAGCACGCCTTCGGTCCCGGTCAGCCCCCTCGCCGCGCACACGTCGAAGAACCTCTCGATCTTCTCGTTGATGGCGCCGACCGCCTCCGAATCCTTGCGGTCGACATCGTCCGCCGCACGGCATAGCCCGCACTATTCAGGAATCAGTCGTTCACGCTTCTCGGTGCGTGGTGCTCGGTTCGTGTTCACGTTCCCTTCGCGGGTTCGCGGTTCAAGGTTCGGAGGTCTCTGGCTCGTCCTCGCCGGAACACCTCGACCCGGCTCGACGGGGAACGACGAACGGCAGCACCGAGCCGGAACACGAACAGAGAAGGGCGAACCCAGCAGTGTGAACGACGCGTTCGTGAATAATAATCCAGGACAGGCGCCGGCGACCCTGGAACGCCGCTCGCCTCGACTACGACACCACTGTCGGTCAGGCAAGGCGGGCGCCCGATCTCCCAGCCAGAGGAAGGTCTGGGTTTGAGAACGCGCAGGCTGTTACACAGCAGAGGCGCGCCCGGCGCGCGCGACGGCGTCGAGCCGCTGGAGGAACGGCGTCAGCACGTCGCCAAGGTTGGGCCGGCCGATCTCCTGCAGCTCGTAGCGCGCGCGGACGATCGGCTGGCGGATCGTGAGCAGCCGGCTCAGGTCGATCGGCGTGCCGACGATCACCGCGTCGCACGGCACCTTCGCGATCGTCGCTTCGAGCTCGCGCACCTGCGCCGGGTCGTAGCCCATGGCGGGCAGCACGGCGCCGATGGCGGGATAGGCCGCATACGTCGCTGCGATGCTCCCCACGGCGAACGGCCGCGGGTCGACGACCTCCGCCGCGCCGAGCTTCCGCGCCGCCACCATTCCGGCGCCGAACCGCATCTCGCCGTGCGTCAGCGTCGGCCCGTCTTCCACGACGAGCACCGTCCGCCCGGTGACGAGCTCCGGGCGGTCGGCCGTCACCGGCGACGCGGCATCGACGACGAGCGCCCGGGGATTGGCGGCGCGCACATGGTCGCGCAGCTCCTCGGTGGCCGCCAGGTCCGCGGTGTCCACCTTGTTGATGACGACGACATCCGCCATCCGGAGGTTCGCCTCGCCGGGATGGTAGGCCAGTTCGTTGCCGAGCCGCAGCGGATCGGCGACCACGACGTGCAGCGCCGGCCGGTAGAAGGGCAGATCGTTGTTCCCGCCGTCCCACAGGATGACGTCCGCCTCGCCGGACGCGGCCACGAGGATGTCCGCGTAGTCGACGCCGGCATAGACGAGGGACCCGCTCACCAGGTGCGGCTCGTATTCCTCCATCTCCTCGATGGTGCAGCGGTGGCGCTCGAGGTCGGCCAGTTCGGCGAAGCGCTGCACGCGCTGCGCGGCGAGGTCGCCGTACGGCATCGGATGGCGCACCACGGCGACGCGCAGGCCGTGCTCCCGCAGCAGCCGCACGATCACCCGGCTCGTCTGGCTCTTTCCCGCGCCGGTGCGGACCGCGCACACCGCCACCACCGGCACCGGGCTCTCGAGCATGGTGGCGCGCGGCCCGAGCAGCACGAAATCGGCGCCGGCGGCGTTGGCGATCGCCGCGCGGTGCATCACGTACGGATACGAGACGTCGCTGTACGAGAAGACGACCTGCCGTGCCTCGAGCCGATCGATGAGGGCCGGCAACTCCTCCTCCGGACAGATCGGGATGCCGTTCGGATAGAGCGGTCCCGCCAGCGCCGCCGGGTAGCGCCGGCCGGCGATGTTCGGGATCTGCGCCGCCGTGAACCCGACGACGTCGTAGCGCGTGTCGTCTCGATAGACGACGTTGAAGTTGTGGAAGTCGCGCCCGGCGGCGCCGAGGATCAATGTACGGATGCGGTCCATAGCACCTCGTCGAGCCGCTCCACCGCCCAGTCGATCTGCTCGCTCGTGATGACCAGCGGCGGCGACAGCCGGATCACGCGCTCGTGCGTCTCCTTGCACAGCAGCCCGCGCTCCTTCAGCGCCTCCGAGAGCGGGCGGGCCGGCCGTTCCAGCTCGATGCCGATCCAGAGACCGCGGCCCCGCAACTCGCGCACGATCGGCGCGCGGATCGACTCGAGATGGGCCAGGAAGTACGCACCGAGCTGCTCGGCCCGCCGCGGCAGCTTCTCGTCGATGATGACGTCGAGCGCGGCGCGCGCGATGGCGCACGCCAGGGGGTTGCCGCCGAACGTGCTGCCGTGATCGCCGGGGCCGAAGACGCCCAGCACCTCCCGGGACGCGAGCACGGCCGACACGGGATAGAACCCGCCCGAGAGCGCCTTGCCGACAATCAGCACGTCCGGGCGCGCGTCCTCGTCGTGCATGTACGCGAAGAGCTTTCCGGTGCGGCCCAGACCCGACTGGATCTCGTCGGCCATCAACAACACGTCGTGCTGCCGGCAGATCCGCGCCGCCTCGGTGAGATAGCCCGCCGGCGGAATGACGACGCCCGCCTCGCCCTGGATCGGCTCGACCAGGAAGGCGCAGGTGTTCGGCCCGATCGCCTCCTCGAGCGCGTCGGCGTCGCCGAACGGCACGATGCGGAAGCCCGGGGTGAACGGCGCGAAGCCGTCGCGATACTGCGGCACGGTCGAGAAGCTGACGATCGTGAGCGTCCGGCCGTGGAAGTTGTTCGCGCACGCGACGACCTCCGCCTGACCGGCCGGGATCCCCTTCACGGTGTATCCCCACTTGCGCGCCGCCTTGATGGCGGTCTCCACCGCCTCGGCCCCGGAGTTCATCAGGAGCGCCATCTCCATGCCGGTCAACTCGTGGAGCCGCTCGTAGAGCAGCGGCAACTGGTCGTTCCTGAAGGCGCGCGAGGTCATGGTGAGACGCTGAGCCTGGTCGATCGCCGCGGCGAGAATATGGGGGTGACAGTGTCCCTGACTGACCGCCGAGTAGCCCGCCAGGCAGTCCAGGTACCGGCGTCCGTAGATGTCCCAGACCCACGCCCCGTCGCCGCGCTCGAGCACCACGTCGAGCGGCTCGTAGTTGCGCGCCCCGTACTGCTGTTCGAGATCGACCAATTCGCGGACGGCCATGATGACCCTCACACACTCGGCGCGAGGCTCGCGGCCCCGGGCCGGCACGAACAATCGGAGTACGTTTCGTGGAACACGCGGGTGCCGGCCTCTCCTTCGAGCGCCGCGAGGAGCCGGTCGGGCGAGGTCACAATCGCCTCGCCCGCCCCGGCCGTCACGAACCGCCGCGCCGCCTCGACCTTCGGCCCCATGGTGCCGGGCGGGAACTGCCCCTCCGCCGCGTGGCGGCGCAGCTCGGCCGCGGTGACGTCTCGGAGCCGCCGCGCCATCGGCGTCGCGAAGTCGAGATAGATGCCGTCCACGCCGGTCAGCATCACGAACAGATCGACGCCGAGCCGGGCAGCGAGCAGCGCCGAGGCGAGGTCCTTGTCGACGACCGCCTCGACCCCTTCATAGCGCGCGCCGCAGCGGACAACCGGCACCCCGCCGCCGCCAAGCGCAATCACCACGACGCCCGCGTCGACGAGCGCCCGGATGACCGGTTCCTCCACGATGTCGAGCGGCTCCGGCGACGGCACGACGCGCTGGAAGCCGGGCAACCCAATCGGCTTGGTCGGATACCTGAACGCCCGATCGTGGCGCGCCACGACGACCTGCGACACCACGGTCACCACCGGCCTATCGACGCCGCGGGCCGCGAGCGCCGCCGCGAGCTCCTGCTGCAGCAGCAACCCGATCTCCCCCTGCGTGGCGGCGACGCAGAGGTCGAGCGGCAGCGGATACACCTCGGACCGCGCGAGCTCCACTCGGCGGAGCGCCGCCCCGACCTGCGGGCCGTTCCCGTGCGTCACGAGCAGGCGCCAGCCGGCCGCGGCGACGTCGGCGAGCGCACGGCACGTCTGGGCGACGCGCAGCCGCTCGAACTCCGAACTCGCCTCCTCGTCTCCGCGCACGAGCGCGTTGCCGCCGACGGCCACGAGCACGGTCCGCACGGTCACCCCATCAACGCCACGAGCAGCGCCTTCTCGCCGTGCAGGCGGTCGTCCGCCTGCTGGAACACCACTGCACCAGGTCCGGGCCGATCGGCATGGGCGCCATCAGATGGCAACGCCGGGCGGAAGCAGACTCGAACCGCATCCGCATCGTCGACCTCCCGTTCGCCGGCCTCCACCATCCGCAGACCCTCTCTCACTTTGGCGGCAGGACGAGCACCGGACAGGTCGCGGCGCGCATCACCCGCGCCGTGTTCGACCCGAACACCATCAGGTCCACCGCGCCGCGTCCCTGCACGCCCATCACGATGAGGTCGCCGCCGCGCTCGGCGGCGATCGCCAGGATCTCGCGGTACACCGGTCCTTCCCGGACTATCGCCTTCATCGTGCAGTGCGGTCGCGGCGGATCGGGCACGAGCGCCTCGAGCTGCTTCTGCGAGTCGGCGACCGCGGCGGCGCGGATGCGGTCGACGTCGACGCCCGCCGAGATCGGCTGCGCGAGGATCTCCGGCGGCACATCGAGCACGTGCAGCAGGATGATCTGCGCCCGCGCCTCCTCGGCCAGGCTCGTGGCGTACTCCACGGCGCGGACCGAAGCGTCGGAAAAATCCACCGGGCACACGATGCGGCGGAAACGCACCGGTTCATCCGGCGGGGTGTCGTGCGCCTGCCGCGGCACGACCATCGTGGGACACGGCGCCTTCCGGACCACGCGCTCGGCGACCGACCCGAGCACGAGGCGCTCGAACCCAGACCGGCCGTGCGTGCCGAGCACGAGCAGGTCGGCCGACACCATCTCGGCCTGGATGAGGATCTCGCGGTGGATGTCGCTCGCCTCGGTGACGCGCAGGTCGAGCGGCACGTCGAATGGAACGTGCGCCGCCAGGCGACGCAGGTCGGCGGTGAGCCGCTGGCGCTCGACCTCGGTCATCGGCGCGGGTGGGAGATCAGCCGCCGGGCGATTGATGAAGACGTGCAGCAGCGTGAGGCGCGCTCCATACCACCGGGCGAGAGCCGCCGCGTGGTCGAGCGCCCGTCGAGAAAAGTCGGAAAAATCAACCGGACAGAGCACGTGGGAGATCTGCAGCATCGCCTCATGGAGACGCACGTGCCATGCCAGCGAGAGTCGCGCCAGGAGCGGCGCGGAATCCCCGCGTCGACGCGAAATTCTTCCCGACGCCCGCCGTATTCTTCCCGGACCTGCGCCGTCGCCAGCGTTGGCGCGAAGTTGGCTTACGTCATTTGCGGGCGAGCCATGGGCCTGCCAGCCAGGGGGGCGCGATGTCGCGGCCGTTCGGCCTGGCCGCAGCGGGGCTTGCGCGTGGCCGCGGTTGCCCGCCGGCCGCCGAGGCGCGGTGCGCCGGGCGCGATCGCCTCGTGCACCGCGGCTTCCCGGCCGAAATTCCCCGGACCGAGCCCGTTCGACTCCTGCCGGTGTCCGGGTGTCACGCTCAACGACCTCTCTCAGTAGGGGAATGACAATGCCTGCGAAACATCTGCTGTTCCGCTCCGAGGCACGGGAGAAGGTGCTGCGTGGCGCGACGGCCATTGCCGACGCGCTGCGTCCGACGCTCGGGCCACGGTCGCGTTCGGTGCTGATCGAGAAGAAATGGGGAAAGCCGATCGTCTGCAACGACGGCGTCACCATCGCGAAGGAATTCGCCCTGAAGGATCCCGAAGAGGACCTCGGCGCCCAGATGCTGCGGGGCGCCGCCGAACGCACGGGCGACGCGGTGGGCGACGGCACCACCACGTCCACACTGCTGGCGCACGCGATGGTCGCCGAGGGGATGCGCAACATCGCGGCGGGCGCGAGCGCGATCGACCTGAAGCGCGGGCTCGACCGCGCGGGCCGTGCCGCCATCGAGGCCCTGCGCGCCCAGTCGCGCCCGGTGGAGAGCGCGCGCGAAAAGGAGCAGGTCGCCACCGTGTCGGCGCACAACGACCCGGCGATCGGCGAGCTCGTCGCGCGGGCGATCGAAAAGGTGGGCGCCGAGGGCGCGGTCACCGTCGAGGAGGCCAAGGGCACCGAGACCGCGCTGGAGGTCGTCGAAGGGCTCCAGTTCGACCATGGCTACCTCTCGGCCTACTTCGTCACCGACCCCGAGAAGCTGGAGGCGATTCTCGACGACCCGCTGATCCTCCTCTACGAGGGGAAGATCAGCGCCGTCAAGGATCTCCTGCCGCTGCTCGAGCAGATCGCCAAGCGCGGCTCGCCGCTGCTCGTGATTGCCGAGGAGGTCGACGGCGAAGCGCTCGCCACCCTCGTCGTCAACCGGCTCCGCGGCGCGCTCGCCACCGTGGCGGTCAAGGCGCCCGGGTTCGGCGATCGCCGCAAGGCGATGCTCGAGGACATTGCGATCGTGACGGGCGGACAGCTCGTCGCCCCGGAGCTCGGCATCCGGCTCGAGAACGTGGCGCTCGACCAGCTCGGGCGCGCCGCACGCGTGGTGGTTGGCCGGGAACACACGACCATCGTCGGCGGCAAGGGCGACCCACTCCGAATCGAGGCGCGCTGCCAGGAGCTGCGGAAGCAGATTGCCGACACCACGTCCGACTACGACCGCGAGAAGCTCGAGGAGCGCCTGGCCAAGCTGACCGGTGGCGTGGCGGTGATCCGCGTCGGCGCCCCCTCGGAAGCCGAGATGAAGAGCCGGCGCGAGGCGTTCGACGATGCGATCTCCGCGACGCGGGCGGCGATTGCCGAGGGGATCGTGCCCGGTGCCGGGCTCGCCCTGCTGCGCGCGATTCCGGCCGTCGAAGCCGAGGCCGCGCGCACCGGCGGCGACGAACGTGCGGGCGTGCTGATCCTGCGGCGAGCGCTCGAAGCGCCCACCCGCCAGATCGCCGAGAACTCCGGCGCCGACGGCGGGGTCGTCATCGAGAAGATGCGCGCCGGCGCCGGCAACTTCGGCTTCGACGCGGCCGCCGGCACCTACGTCGACCTGGTCGAGGCCGGCATCGTCGATCCGACGAAGGTCGTGCGGCTGGCGCTCGAGAACGCCGTTTCCGTCGCGGGCGTCCTGCTGCTCACCGAGGCCACCATGACCGAGGTGCGCGAGGTGAAACCGGAGCCGGCGACCTCCGCGCAGGACGCGTACTGAGGGAGAATACGGAGGACTAGCGAGGTGTGACGACAGATGGCGAAGATGCTCTTCATCCTCAACGACCCGCCCTACGGCAGCGAGCGTAGCTTCAACGCCCTGCGGCTCGCGGGGTCGCTCGTCAGGCGCGACGGCCAGGACGTTCGGGTGTTCCTCATGGGCGACGCCGCCGCGTGTGCCAAGCGGAACCAGAAGGTTCCGCAGGGCTTCTACAACATCGAGGTGATGCTCCACGCGGTGGCGCGCCGTGGAGGAGAGGTCGGGGTGTGCGGGACGTGCATGGACGCCCGCGGCATCGACGCCGGGGAACTGGCCGACGGCGCCCATCGCAGCTCGCTCGACGAGCTGACGGCCTGGACCGAATGGGCCGACCGCACCCTCGTCTTCTGACGCCTCGCGAGGACACCATGGACACCAAGACGATTCTGATTCTCGGCGGGGGCATCGGCGGCCTCGCCACCGCGCGCGCCCTCGTTCGCCGGCTGCCGCGGGGGCACCGGATCGTGCTCGTGGAGCGCGAGCGGGACCACGTTTTTGCGCCGTCGCTGCTGTGGCTCATGGTCGGGGCGCGCACGCCCGCCGCGATCACGCGACCGCTCGACCGCCTCGTGCCGAAGGGCGTCGAGGTCCGGTACGGCGAGATCGATCGCATCGATCCCGGGCGGCGCACGGTGTCGATCGGCGGCGAGTCGGCGGCGGCCGACTTCATCGTGGTTGCCCTCGGCGCCGCCCTCGACCCTTCCGCCGTGCCGGGACTCGCCGACGCCGGCCACAACATCTACACGCTGCCCGGCGCGCAAAGCCTGTGCGGCGCGTTGAAGGAGCTCCGCGCCGGACGACTCGTCGTGCTGACGGCCACGCCGGCCTACAAGTGCCCCGCCGCCCCGTACGAAGCCGCGATGCTCGCCGACGCGTTCTATCGCCGGCGCCGCACCCGCGGCGCGGTCGAGATCGAGGTCTACGCGGCGGAACCGGCGCCGATGGGCACGGCGGGCCCGCAGGTATCCGACGGTGTGCGCCAACTGCTCGCGGAGCGAGCCATCGGATACCATCCGGGACGCCAGGTCACGCGCGTCGATCCGCACGCGAAGCGGCTGACGTTCGCCGACGGGACAGAGGCGGCGTTCGATCTCCTGGCATACGTGCCGCCCCACGTGCCCCCGCCGCCCATCCGCGACAGCGGGCTGGCCGGCGAGAGCGGGTGGGCGGCGGTCGACCGCCACACGCTCGAGACCCGTTTCCCCGGCGTCTATGCGATCGGGGACGTGGTGGCCATTCCGCTCGCCATCGGCAAGCCGCTGCCGAAGGCGGGGGTGTTCGCGCACGAGGAAGGCGAGGTCGTCGCACGGAGGATCGCGCACGCCGTCACGGGCACCGACGCGGCGGCACGCTTCGACGGCCACGGGGAGTGCTTCATCGAGGTCGGCGACGGCAAGGCCGGGTTCGGCGCCGGCGACTTCTATGCGGAGCCGTCGCCGGAGGTGACGATGCACGGGCCGAGCCGACACTGGCATCTGGCCAAGGTGCTGCTCGAGAAATCGTGGCTGAACCTGGGCCTGACCCCGTCGCGGGCGGGGGCATGGATGACGCACCGGCGGTCATCGCCATGAGAGCCGCGCGTCCGTGCGCGGAACTCGGCTCCTCACGCCGGCAATCCGGCTCAGCTCAGCGTGTGCCGCGCTCGTATCCGTCTTCGCCCTCGACGGCGCCGAGCGTCGCCGCCAGCCCGGCGGCCAGGCGTTCGCGCTCATCCGGCGTCAGGCGTGCCTCCGGGTGCATCAGGGCGTAGATCGGCAGCGGCATCTCGCTCTCGCGCACGTGCTCGGCCGCCTCGTCCGCGTCCTTCTGCGGGCGCTGCCATTCGGAGAAGTTCAGGTGCTCCCGGCCCTCGACGACGTCACGGTAGATCAGCCACGAGGCGGGCGCGACCCGCGAGTACGCGGGCCACGTCGTTTCGTTGCTGTGACAGTCGAAGCAGGCGCGTGCGGCCGTCGCGCGCGTCTCGGCGGAGTCCCAGGCGGGCTCGACGACCACTGGTGGGTTGACGTGGCGCGGCCGTACGGCACCAGTTGCATCGCGGCGAGCAGCCCCAGGAAGGCCATCGCCACCGCCGTCCACCAGCGCCTGCGTGTGTGTGCCATATGCTCCCCCCAAAGAGGTGAGAGCAAGCGCGATGCCTTCATCCGGGTCCGCAGACGCAGCGAACGCTCTCGACCCGCACAGCCGCGGCGCCGTGGCCCGCGGAAGAATTCCCGCCGCACGTCGGGTCCTTCACGCGAATCTGTGCGGACTCTCGCGCCGGGCGGGCCCGCGTCAGGGGCATCATCACCGCGAGCCTCTCGCGGCCTGAGGCCGTCTTGTCCTGGATGCGCGTCAGCGGATGCCGACGGGCGCGACGGTCACCGGTGCCTCCCGGATCTCCGCGTACCCGGAAGGGCCCCCGGTCAACCGCGCGGCGTAGCGATGGGGCAGCTCTTTCACGGTCTTCCCATCATCATGCCGCGCGAGCCGGCCATCCCGCGCCCCATCATCTGCGCGTGCATCTGGTCCATGTGCTGATGCATCGCCTTCTGCTGGCGCACGAGCTCGGTCACCACCGCGGCGACGGCGTCGACCTTCGCGGCGCCGCCTGCGCCGTTCATGTGCGCGACCAGCGCGTCGAGCTTTTCGCCGCCCGCCTTCATCTCCGCCATCATCTGCTGGTGCATCTTCATCATGTCGGGCATCGCCGGCTGAGACTGCTGCGCGAAAGCCCACATCGTCGGCACGCCGATGACGAGCGCCACCACCACCATGATCCGCATACGCATACGGTTCCTTCCTGCCCCGGGATGACCGGGAGCGTCACTGCAGCTTGAACGAGACGACCACCGTCAGAATGAACTTCTCCGGCCGCCCGTTCAGGACGACCGGCGAGTAGCGCCACTGCCGCACGGCCTTGAGCGCCGGGTCGTCGAAGATTCCAGCGGACCGCAGTACCTTGACGCTCTCCACGTTTCCTTCCTCGTCCACGATCGCCTCGAGGATGACCACTCCCTCGATCTGGGACGAGAGCCCGAGCAGCGGGTACTCCGGGGCGACGCGAAGGACGAGCTTCGGCTCCCGGATCTGCCCTCCAATGCGCACTGGACCGCGCGGAGGAGGAGGCGGCGGAGGTGGCGGAGGCGGTGGCGGTGGCGGTAGCGCCTCAGGCAGCAGCCCTCCGACCACGCCGCCCGGAACGCCTCCTTCGACGCCGGCCAAGACCTCGCGTTCGATCGGCGGCGGCTCGGGCGCAATCTCCATCGGCGCCGTGACCGGCGCCACGTTTCCCGCGGTGGGGACCGGGGTCTCCACGCGCCGCGCCTCTGGCGGCGGCGGTGCGGGGGGAGGCGGAGGCGGCGGAGGTGGCGGTGCCGCTACGAACGCCATCATCATCTGCATCTGCGGAGTCGGCGCCGCGACGAACAGCACGGTGCTGATGAACACAACCGCCACGAGCGCCGTGTGCGCCGCGATCGAGACGAGCAGCGGCGCTGTCCGAGGCTGCGGGGCGTGCTTCACTTCTCCGGTAATCAGATCGAACATGACGGCCTCCGCACCGGCCGCCGGATCGCCGTGCTACGCGCGCCCTTCGCGCGGCTGACCGGCTGATAGATTCCCTGCCCGGCGGCTACGGCGTACTTCGTCGAGCAGACAGATCCCCGCGATACCGGTGACAGTCGGCACCATCCCCGCCATCATGAGGACCAGACCCGTCAGCGACGGGTGCCTGCTGCCCCAGACGACAAGCGACAGACCGACGAGAACCAGCACGATCCGCCCCGGCATCGACCGCAGGAACTGTGCGCACCACATTCCGGACACTCCGATGAGGTCAATGTGCAAGGGTGCGGCCATTGGTCCCGACCGGCCAAATGCTCGATTGCAAGACGCTCGCGAGACGGCCGCAAATGCGGGCTCCGAGGGGGGCGTGGGGAATTTCCAGCGGTCAATGGGGACGTGCGACTGGGGGCGGGCCGTACGCGTTGTGCGCTTCGACCACGAGGTGTTCGAGGGCGTGCAGGTCGAACGGTTTGTCGAGGACGCGGTACGCGCCAAGCTCCAGCGCGTGGCGGGCGACTTCCGGCGTGCCGCAGGCGGTCATCATCAGGACAGCGCTCTCCGGCGTGAGGCGCCGGATGTCGGCCAGCAGATCGAGCGTGCTGGAATCCGGCAACCGCAGGTCGAGCAGCACGACGTCGATGGGCCTGGACGCCTCGTTGACGGCCTGAACGGCCGACGCGGCGCTGCTGGCCTCGACGACCGAATGGCCGTGCTCGGCGAGCGTCTCGGCAATCGACCAGCGAATGAGCGACTCGTCCTCGACAACGAGGACGCGGAGATGAGAAGGCTGGGTCGTGACCACGTCGGACACCGCCGCAGGGTGTCTTTCAAGAAGCGGTCCAACCCATCACACCGCGGTACCCGCGCCAGCCAGTGGGAGGTGCACAGTGATCGCGGTGCCGCCGCCAGGCGGAACGTCGATACGGATGAATCCCCGATGCGCTTCGATGAGCCGCCTGGCCGTCGCCAGACCGAGTCCGGTTCCCCGCGCCTTCGTGGTGAAGAACGGCGCGAACACCTTGTCGCGGATCTCCGCGGGAATGCCCGGCCCGCTGTCGAGGAACCTCACCTCGCAGCCGGCGCCGGTCGTTCCTGCGACGATCCGAATGCGGCCGCGCCCGTGCATCGCCTCAGCGCTGTTGATGAGCAGGTTCTGGAAGACGATCTTCAACAGCTCCGGATCGGCCAGCACCGGCGGCGACGTGCCCTCGAGTTCGATGTCCACGCCGGCGACCGTCGGATCGTCGCGCAGCAGATCGATCGTCGTCGCCACCACCGAGAGCACCTCGACGAGCGCCGGCCTCGGCTGGGGCGGGCGGGCAAACAGCAGCAGGTCACGAATCAGCGCGTTCAGCGCGTCGATCCGTGCGACGATCTCGTCGGTGACCGACGCCTCTCGGCTGCCGGAGGCGAGCCGAGAACCGATCACCTGCACGGCGCCGCGGATGCCGGCCAGCGGGTTCTTGATCTCGTGCGCTATGACGGCGGCCATTTCGCCGAGCCGCACGAGCGCCGCCTGCTCGCGCAACTGCTCTTCCATCCGCACGCGCGCGCTCAGGTCGTGAACGATGCCGGTGAACTTGCGCTCTCCGTCGACGGTCATCTCGCCAACCGCCAGGTGCACCGGGAAGGTTGTCCCGTCACGGCGAAGGGCGTGCACTTCTCGCCCGACGCCGATGATCCTGGCCTCGCCGGTCTCCAGGTAGCGGCCAATATAGCCGTCGTGCTCGTCCCGGTAGGGCGAGGGCATGAGCATGGACACGTTGCGCCCGATGACCTCGGATTCCCGATAGCCGAAGAGACGCTCGGCCGCCGGGTTGAACGCCTCGAGTCGGCCATTCGCGTCGATGACGATGATGCCGTCGACGGCTGAGTCGAAGATCGCCCCGAGCACCTGGGCGGCGCGGTGGTCGGAATTGGAAGCCCTCAAGGTGAGGACCTTAGCTTACCGCGGAATATTTCCCAGCGAAAGCCTGGCAGGCCTTGCCTAGGGCGGATCGCCATGCTCGAGGCGGCTCCGAAGCGCGTTGAGCACGGCAGGAGCTTCGTCGCGGATGCGTCCTTCGACGATGCGACGCACCAATCCCGCAAAGAAGCCTTGCAGCACGTCGACGTGCGACCGATGCAGGTAGACGAGATACCGGGCCTCTCCCGACCCGGCGATTGCCGTCATCGACACCGCGCTCGTCTTGTAGTGGGAGGCGAAGACCTGCTTGGACACGACCAGCGCCTGGACCGAGGTCGAGTCGTCGCCGCCGACGAGCGTCACGTGCGTGACCGTGACGACCGGTTTGCCGCCGCCGAGCGTTTCCCTGGACCAGTACAGGAACGACTCGAGGACGTCCGGGTGTTCGGCGCGGGGGTAGGCCTGGAGGTATTCCGCGAAGCCCGGGCGCCGCAGGTCGAGCCGAGCGACGAGCGAGGCGAATTCAACGTCGGCGGCAACGGGGACGCGGTGATCGTTGTACGGCGGCAGTCCGAGATCCCCGTCGCTCAGGTAGGTCTCGGCGCGCGCGAGCACGATGCGGCGAAACTCCTGCTGCGCTTCCCTCTTCCAGTCGGCCCGCCCGGTCATGCGCTGCTGCAGGCGGTCGATCTCGCCGGCGCTCAGCTTGACGCCGCAGTCCCCCGGCCGGCAGCGCCGCAGATCGTTCAGGTCCTCCTCGTCGAGCGCCAGCGCGGAGAGGTCTTCGATGCGCGGCGGACTCGAGAACCGCGTGACGATCGGGACGTACCGGCTCTGCAGCAGCGGCGCAATCCGGCTCGTCCACGCGAGCAGCCGCTCGGGCGGCGCGTCGGTGCGCACCGCCGCCACGACCGCGAGTTCGCGGTCGCGGCCGGGGAGCACCCGAATCACGGTCCTGCCGGCGTCGAGCCTGTCGCGGTCGACGCCGCTCAACTCGACGTCCCGCGGGAGAAAGGCGAACGGGTCCGGCGCCGAGGTCGCCGCCCCGGTACCGGTGAGACTCCACGCGAGCGCCGCTCCGGCCGCCGCGAGCCTCACGAGTGGAGTCCGCATGCCCTGCCCACGTCAAGAGTCTAGCGCGTGGAAGGGAGCAGGAGACGAAAACGACGGCTGAACGGGACGAACTTTTCAGCGCTCCCGTGAAAAATGCACCCGCGCGCACTGGCGCCGCGCTCGCCGCGAGACGATCCCACCGGCGCGTCACCCGGGGACGGCTGCTGGCACGCATGATGCCCTGCGCATCCGTGGAAAGGCACGGCATGAGAGACGCGCTGTCGCCGCTCATCGCGCAATTGCCGTCGATCGGCTCGGCGCTGGCAGTGCTCGGCGTGGCCGCACTGCTCGGCGCTGCACTCGGCCTCGTTCGTCCCGTCCGGCGCGAGATCGTGCCCCGGTCCGCGCACGTCGTACAGGCGCAGATCCTGCTCGCCATCGTCGGCGCCATCATCATCGTCGTCGTCGCCGACAGCCTCGCGCGGGCGTTCGCCATCGTGGGCGCGGCGGGGCTCGTGCGCTACCGGGCGCGCGTCGAGGACGTGAAGGATGCCGGCGTAATGCTCATCGCACTTGCCCTCGGCCTCACGGCCGGCGCCGGCATGTTCCTGTTCGCGTTCGTCGCGTGCGGCTTCGTGATCGCGGTGCTCTGGCTGCTCGAGTCGTTCGAGCCCCCGGCGCGCTCGCGCTTCAACCTCAAGATCTCCACCAAGCACGCCGGGCATCTGCGCGCCGACATCGAGCACGCACTCGCGCAAAAGGGCGTGACCTACGAGCTCCGCCGGTCGTCCGCGACGGAGCTCGTCTACGAGGTGACCGTGCCGTTCCGCCAGAAGATCCGCGGCCTGACGAGGCTGATCCGCCGCCTCGACGGTCAGGACGGAACGGAGGTCGAGTGGGAGATCAAGAAGTACGAAACGCTGCGTTCCTAGTCATCCGTCGAGGAACCGGCCGGCGAGGCTCAACTCGCGGAGCATCGCGCTCTTCTTGTGCTGATGCGCCTGCATGCGCGTCAGGATGTCGTTGAGCGCGCGTACGGCGTCGACGACATACGGGCCCTTGTTCAGCATCACGCACTCGGCGCGCTCGGACATGGCCGCATCGGTGATCTCGGCGCGCGACGGGATGCCGTCCTTGGCGAGGGTTTCCAGCACCTGCGTCGCCCAGATGACCGGTGTGTGCGACGCCTCGGCCATCCAGAGGATTTCCTCCTGGACCTCGGCAAGCCGCTCGTAGCCGCACTCGACGGCCAGATCGCCGCGCGCAATCATCACTCCTGACGAAGGGCTTCGCATCGCCGCCAGCAGCAGCCCCGGCAGACGCTCGAACGCCCGGCGCGTTTCGATCTTGAGGACGACGCCCAGGTGTTCCCCGCCCACGGCCGCGAGGTACGACTGCAGCTCCTCGACGTCGGACTCGGTGCGCACGAAGGAATAGCCGACCAGGTCGATGCGGCCGTCGATGAACGCCAGGTCTTCCCGGTCCTTCTGCGTCAGCGCCGGCAGCCGGAGCGTGCTCTCGGGCAGGTTCACGCCCTTGTCGGCGCCGAGCTTCGCCCCGCCCGGCTTCGTGCGCGTGATCGCCACCTCGATGCGGCTCGGATCGACCGCGCGAATCACGCCGCCGATGCGCCCGTCGTCGAACCAGATCGGCTCGCCCGCCCGGACGTCGTCGAAGATCTCCGGCAGGGTGAGGCCGATGGCGGCCGGCTCGATGAGCTCGCCATGCCTGTTCCGGATGGCGGGTGTGCCCGGCGCGGGCCCGCGCGTGAGGAAGAGCGCGTCTCCCGCCACCACACGAATGCTCTGCGGGACCGGCGGGAGCGCCCCGACCTCCGCCGTCCCACGCCCGCGACGACGGGTCAGGTGCAGACGGGTACCGGGAACGATGTACGCGGTTTGCTGCGACTCGGCCCACACGCCGCCGGGACCTCGGTCGACCACGGTGATCTCCCGCATCGAATCGCGCGCGTCGAACAGCTTGACCGTGTCTCCAATCTCCAGCGCGGCCAGCCACTCGCCGGCCACAGGGAGCACGGCGGCTGCCGGCTCCGGCGACGGCTGCGGCTGGTCCTCCGGGGTGAGCCATACGCGTGCGGGCTCGAGCACACGGCCGTACCCGTCGCGCCCGGGCCGCCACCGGACGACGGGTGACGCAGGCTGAATCGCGCCGGTACGCAGCTTCGGGCCGGCGACGTCCATCAGCACTCGGCACGCCCGGCCGGTCGCCGCACGCGCGTGGTCGAGGTGGCGCAGCATCCGATCCCACGCGACCGCATCGTCGTGCGCGGCGTTGATGCGCATGCAGTCCATCCCCGACACGAGCAGCTCGCGCACGAGGTCGCCGCTGTCGGCGGCCTCGCTCGGCATGGTCACCATGATGCGGACGTCGCGTCTCTCCGGCGGCGGCCCCAGCAGCACCCGCGTGTGCGCGTCGAGCAGCTCGCGTCCGGCGGCGAAACCGGCCGTAGCCCGATCCGGCGCCCACACGTTGGGACCCTCCCCACCGAGGTACCGCACGAGGGTAAGCACGGCCGAGACGCTGGCCAGCGCGTGCGATTCGGCCCGCCCGAGCGACGAGAGGCCGCGCGAGGCGAGCCGCTCCTGGAGGCCGCGCAGATCGCGCCGCCGCATCGCCAGGTAGTGCAGCAGGTTGCGGGCGCTCGGGAGGCGTTCCTCGGGGAGGCCGCCCCACCGGCCGCCGAGATGACGCTCGGCCGCCAGCATCTCGAACTGAATCGTACCCAGCTCCCGCCCGAGATCGGCAAGCGTCGGGTCGAACCCGACAAGGAGGGCTGGTGAGTCGGTCCGCACGGCGATGTTCCGCTGCGGCTCCGTGTTGCAAGGCGCTGGCCGCGTCCCGCTTCTTGCAGTTCATGTGGACGTGCGACGAGACAGCCGATGACCGACCGCCCCGCACCGGGTCCGCGGACTGCCGCGGCGTGCCGGCGTGCGCCAGAAATTTCGTGCGGCTTGCGAAAGATTCACCGCGGGCGACTGCTTGGCGCGATCATCGCGCTGGCGCCCGTGACGGCGGCGGCCCAGGTCGAAGTCGAGGCGGGCCAGGTGCGGGCCGAGATCCACGTCATCGCGTCGCTTGACTGGCGCGACGTCCAGGGACATCCCGAATCGTCTCGCGTCGACCTCCGGCGTGCGCGCATCGGCATCACGGGCGCGCTGTTCGCCCGCGTCGAGTACGAGGTGGAGCACGATTTCCGCGAGGCCGATCGGCCCTGGCGGGACGCCTTCGTGAACGCGCCGTTCGGGCGCGCGATCGAGGCTCGCGTGGGACGGTTCAAGATCCCGTTCAGCCTCGATCAACTGACACCCGCCGCCGAGCTCGACTTCGTCGCGCGCTCGCTCGGGGCCCAGTATCTCGCGCCGGGGCGCGATATCGGCGCCATGGCGCACGGACGGCTGTTCGCGCGTCGCGTGCGGTTCCAGACCGGCGTCTTCCGCGCCGGCGGCGACAACGTCCGCCCGGCCGAGCGGCGCGACCCGCGGCACGGCGCCGTGGTCGCAGGCCGTCTCCTCTACCGGCCCTGGAGCGAGCGCGTCGAGGCGGGACCGCTGCGCGCTCTCGCCATCGGCGCCGCCCTCACCGCAGGAGGCGTGCCGGAGGGCTACTACAGCGTGCGCGGCCATACCGCGGCGGACGCGCCGCTCTTCCCCGAAGTCGCCGTCCAGGGGCTGCGGCGCCGCTACGGCGCCGAGATCGACTGGCGCGCGGGACCGCTGGCGCTCGGCGGCGAGATCATGCGCGTCGTCGACGAGCGCCGCGGACAGAGCACCGACGACGAGCGCCTTCCGGACATCGTGGCGCGCGGCTGGTACGTCCGTGGAACGTGGCTCGCGACCGGTGAGAGGAAGACCGACCGCGTTCGCCCGGCGCGGTCCGTGCTGCGAGGAGGCATCGGCGCCATCGAGCTGGCGGCGCGGCTCGAGGATCTCGCGCTGTCGAGCCGCGGTGCCGGCGGCGTACCGACGCGCAGCGCGCGAGGCGACACACTCGTCGCCGTCGGCGACCGCGCCGCGACGCTCGGCGTGAACTGGTATCTGAGTCGTTTCCTGAAGGTGCAGGCGCACACCACCCGCGACTGGCGGCGCGAGGACGGCGCCGCCGTCGATGCGCGGCGCGCCTGGAACCAGAGGCTGCGAGTGCAGTTCGCCCTGTGACCGCCCTCGTCGCCGTCCTCGTCGCGGCTGCGCTGGCGGCGCCGGTCGAGGCGCTCACGGCGGACGACCTGTTCGATGACCGCGAGCTCCACGACATCTGGATTCACATGAACGCCCGCGACTGGGCGCAGCTCCGCGCCACGTACATGGAGAACACGTTCTATCCCTGCGACGTCGAATGGCGCGGGCTCAAGGTGCGAAACGCCGGCTGCCGGTCGCGTGGCACCGGCACGCGCAACGGCGTCAAGCCGGGGCTCCGTCTCGACTTCAACCACTATGTCGCGGCGCAGGAGCTGCTCGGCCTCGAGGGGGCCGTCCTCGACAATCTCTGGCAGGACGGGTCGATGCTGAAGGAACGGCTGGCGATGCGGCTGTTCGATCACCTCGAAGTGCCGGCCCCGCGCACGACGTACGTGAGGCTGTACATCGGCAGCGACCGCACCTACATCGGCCTCTACGCGCTGGTCGAGGAGATCGACGAGACGTTCGCCCGTCGGCAGTTCGGACGTGGCGACGGGTACCTGTACGAATACCGGTGGAAGGACGAATACCGGTTCGAGGATCTCGGACCGGAGCTGGAGCCGTACGCGTACCGGTTCGAGCCGCGCACCCGGGTGCGCGAATCGATGTTCTCGCTGTATGCGCCGATTCGGGACCTGGTGCAGGCGATCAACGAGGCGGACGAGGGCGAACTCGAGGCCGCCCTGGCGCCCCACCTCGACCTGCGCATGCTGGTAACGCAGCTGGCCGTCGAGAACTACTTGGCCGACTGGGACGGGCTGCTCGGCTACGCGGGACTCAGCAACTTCTACCTCCACCGATCCGCCGACGGCGGTCCCTTCCACGTGCTGCCGTGGGACAAGGACACGACGTTTGCGTGGCTCCACATGCCGCCCTGGCACAACGTCGAGGACAACGTGCTCGGCCGCAAGCTGTGGAACGACCGCCGGCTTCGCGCCGACTACCTGGCGGCGCTGCTCGAGGCAGCCTCCGCTGCCGCCGATCTCGAAGGCGAGGCGCTCCGCGCCGTCCAGCAGATCCACGACGCCGCGGTCGAGGATCCCCTGAAGCCGTACTCGAACGAGCAGTTCGAAGAGGCGGTGGCCGACGTCGTGGAGTTCGCCAGGCATCGTGCCGCGATCGTGCGGAGGTTCGTGCGGGAGATCGGATCAGTGGCAGACGCCGGCCCCCGCGTCCAACGGCCCGGAGACCGAGACGAACTCCCATTCGTAGCCGTCGCCGAGGGTGAGCCGCAGGACGCCGAACACGGCGCGGCGAACCTCGCTGTTCGGCCGCGCACTCCCGAACTGGTACAGCACGGCGCCTCCGGTGCCGACGATGAACTGCCGCAGTCCGCGCGCTGGGTCCGCGCCGCCGTCGGGATCCTGGGGCGCAAACCGTTCGTACATATGATCGTGCCCTGACAACACCACGTCAGCGCCCCCCTCGTAGAGGATGCGCCAGACCTCCCGCATCTGCGCCGATCCGCCGCTCGGACCAGATGAGAAGAGCGTGTGATGCCAGTACGCGATCGTGCAGCGCGCCTGGCTGCGGGCGAGGTCGCCGCGGAGCCACGCCGCCTGCGCCGAGCCGCTGCCCGCCTCGATGTTGCTGTTGAGCGCCACGGCGTGCCAGCTGCCGATCTCGAAGCTGTAGTACCCCAGGCCCGGCGGCCCGGCGTTCGTACCGAAATATTCGAAGTATGGCTGCGCGCCCGGCGACTCGTACTCGTGGTTGCCCGGCACGGGGCGCGTCCGGCTTCGGTGTCGCCCCCATGTCGGCCCGTAGCAGTCGCGGAACTCCTCGCGCGTGCCGTGAAAGTACGCATTGTCGCCGAGCGTGAACACCGTGCCGCCGATGCCGTCCAGCAGCCGCGCGGTGGCTTCCGAGTTCAGGTCGCACATGGCGATGTCGCCGGCGCCGACGAACGTCTGCAAGCCTGCCGGCAGCACCGGCGTCGGGATCGTCGGTGGAATTGGCGGCAGCACCTCGTCGGGACCGCTCGGTGCCGTGGGACCGCCGCCACACTGCACGCAGATGAGGCAGACGACGATCCCTGCGATCCGTGCCACGGTCAAAACCTGAGAACGGCGGCCAATTGGAGACGCCGCCGCGGAAACGCGGATTGCGGTCTGGCGAAGAACGGCGAAAGGAGTTGCCCGACGTACTGGTCGTAGTTGGTGGCGTTGAAGACGTTGAACGCCTCGAGCCGGCTCTCCAGACCGGCGCGGCCGAAGGCGAGCCGTTTGGACACTGCCACGTCGAGGCTGCGGTAAGGCGACGTACGCGCGGAGTTGCGTCCGCCAGGGCGCGCATCCCGCTGGGACGTGCCGTTCCGGTCGTCGCCCCACGTGACGGTGTACGGCCGGCCGCTGCGAAACACGCCAATCGTCGACAGCGCCCACCCGTCCCACAGCGCGCGAGGGTGCCGCGGCAGCGCCCATGTGGCGCCGCCCGTCAGGTTGTGGCGGACGTCGGCTGCGGCCGGACCCCGGTCCGAGGCGAGATCGCGGCTGTCCTCTGGCAACTGGTAGTTGGCCATGTCGTCGGCGCGCGAGAACGTATACGACGCCACCGTCTGCCACGCACCGGCCGAGCGCTCAGCCTTCACCTGAAGCCCGTCGTACCAGCTCCGCCCGCGGTTGCCGAGCGTGACCATGTTCCGGAACCCGCCCGGTTCTGGCGCGAGCGGGCGCGTTGCGTCCGCTGCGGCGAGGGTTCGCTGCGCCGGCTTCAGGTTCGAGGCGGGCGCGTTGGCGTCAACCAGGCTCATCAGATCGCGCCCCAGAAGACGCACGTAATCGACGGCCAGCACCACATCGGTCACCCGCTGCTGCAGCCCGATCATCGTCTGAATCGAGTACGGATTCCGGAACGCCGGATCGACCCGGTGCACGTCGCGCGGTGGCAGCAGCACGTCCGGCCGCAGTTCGGACAGGACAGCGGGAAACGCCGGCATCAGCGCCGACTCCGGCGCCAGCGTGACGGTGACAGCGCCTGCAGTGCCTTCGAGCTCGACGCGCGTAATCGGATACAGGAGGTGCTGCTGCGAATACACACCCGCGCCTCCGCGGACGACGGTCCGACCCTCGCCGGTCACGTCCCACACGACTCCCAGCCGCGGCTGCAGGTTGTTCGTGTCCACCCGCGGCGCATAGCCGGCGACGTCGGCCACCCGCTCGACGTCGTACCGCGCGCCGGCGTGCAGGGTGAGCCGCGGGCGAATGCTCCACTCGTCCTGCGCGAACACGAAGGCGGAGACGCTTCGTGGATCGCTGGTCGTCGCGCGCCCGGCGCCGCCGAGCGCCTGAACGAAGAGAAACGGCTCGGGCCAGAGATCGGGGGGTCCGGCGAAGTAATACGCGCCATGTCCGTAGCCGAGCGAGCGCGCGTGCGCCCGCACGTACCGCGCCCCACCCCCCGCCTTCAGCCCATGCGAACCGGCGTGGCGTGACACGAGGTCGGACGCTTCCCACGCGGCCTCCGGGCTGACCCCGAGGCCGACCGGCCCGAGCGTCCCTCCCTCGATGGCATAGCCGGCGCGCGACACGAACACGGACGGCGACAGATCCTTCCGCACGTCGACGTACCTGGACGCCTGAAGGCGAAGCTCGTTCAGCGTTCCGCCCGAGGTCGCGAGCACATCGGTGGCGAGCAGCGTGTGCACGTCCGTCGTATAGCGCGTGCCGCTCCCCGGCAGCACGAGCCCGCCAGGTTCGCGACTCCAATCGAAGAGCTGTCCGCTGTAGCGCGCGGTCATCACACGGCGAGCGCCGCGCTGATGGTCGATTCGGGCGAACAGCAGGTGCTCGTCGCGGTCGTCCGGCACGAGAGCCCCTGGGGCGGCCGGCGAGATGACGACGTTGTGGCCGCGCGAGCGCCGCCCTTCGTAGCTCACCCACACGTGCGCCCGGTCCCTGATGACCGGCCCCCCGAGCGACACTCCATACTGCTGCGCACCGGACGGCGGCTTGCGCGGCGCGAAGACCGGCCGCGCCGCCAGCGCGTCGTCGTGAACGAACAGCAGCGCTCCGCCGCGCCACTCGTTGGTCCCGGCCCTGGTGACCAGGCTGGTGACCGAAGCGAGCGCGTCGCCGTACTCCGCGGAGAAGACGTTGGTGAGGACCTGAATCCTGTCGATCGACTCCAGCGCGTAGCCCGACGAGAACGCCCGGGGCGCCCCGCGCCACTTCGAGAAGTGGCTGGCACCGTCGACCAGTACGTTGTGGGTCCAGTAGATCTGTCCTTGCGGGCTCGGAAAGTCGGAGTGGCCGGTGAAGCCGGCGGCGAGCGACGTCAGCGGCAGGAAGTCGCGCCCGAACAGCGGCAAGCCGTGCACGAGCGTGTCACTCACCTCCTGCCGCGCCCCTGGCTCCGGACGCTCGATCGGGGCGCTGACGACCACGGTCGTCCCGGCCGAAACCGTGAGCACGAACTCGACCGTCACCCTCGTCCCGGCGTCCACCGCCACCGCGTGGTGTACGGCCGGTGCGAAGCCGGTTGCCTCGGCTCGCACGTCGTACGCCCCGGCGTCGGGCAACCCGACGATCAGGAACCGACCGTCAGATCCGGTGACGACGACTCGCTCGACGCCGGTATCGACGTTGCGCGCCGACACCCGCACGTCGGCCAGGGGCGCGCCGAGCGGGTCGCGGACGCTTCCCGAGAGGTCGCCTGTGATGCGCTGCGCCGATGCCGACGCGGCGGCGGCGACAATCGCCAGAGCCAGGAGGCCGATGCGCGCGCCGCCGGCCGTCCGCACGCGAATCATCCGTGCATCATCGTCTCGCCGAAGTGGGCGCGCCGGTGCTCGATCTCCGCCTTCGCTCGGTCGACCACGCGCCCCAGGAACTGACGGCTCGCCTTCGAGGCGCCCCGCCACTGCTCCTCGGTGCGCCACGCGAGCCGGCGGCGCAGTTCCGCCCCGGACGAGGGCGCCGTCAGCAGGCCGCAGGCCCAGCCGCCCGCACCCGCTGCCAGCGTGCCACCCACCAGCGCCAGCACGAACGTCGTTCGTGACATGACATCCTCCTTCCCGTCGAACACCTTCATCGCGTGACAAACGCATCCGGCAGCGCATCGACGACGATCTCGGCGTGCTCGTCCCAGAGCACGAGCGCGCCGCAGGCGATTCGATAGGCAAGAGCCGGCGGGAGCGGCGGGAGCCGTTCGAGCAGTCTTCGCGGAACGGCCTGGAACGCCCACTCGGGCACCGGTTCGTTGACAAGCAGATCGACCGCCGACTCGCCGCCGTCGACGAGCCCTTCGATATCGATCTCGTAGATCGCCGTGGTGATCGTGTCCCGGAAGAGCCCGTCGACCGGCGGCCCGAAGACGTCGCCCGCCTTCGCCTGGACACGCGCCGTGCGGATGGCAGAGGCCAGATACCGCCGCGTGAGCAGCAGCGACCAGGGGTCACGGCGCAGGTCGAACGGCGGCAGCGGCTCTTCCAGCCGCGCTCGAAGCCGCACGTACCGCTCGACGCGGTCCGCGAAGAGCCGCGCCGCGACCTCCCGGTCATCCGTGGATGACAACGCCGCTGCACCCGACCACGCGCCGAGGATCGCGGTCCACCCAAGCAACCCGATACCGACGGCTTGGCTGACCCGCATGGCCTGATCGCTCCCGACGCGTGCCTGCAGCGGCGTCTGCCGACAGCGTGAGCATCAACCGTACCGAACCGGCCACCGCACGATGCCCGTGCGAATCGACGGTGGTCGTGCCCCGGAGCACGTGGGCGCGGACAATTTCTGGCTAGGCGCGGACTACTCCGCGCCAGCACGGGCCAAGGCCCTCCATCCCCAGGGATGCGCGCTGGGACGTTGGCGCGCAACCTGCACAGTCGGGCGCCCATGCCACACCACACAACTTTCCTGGCGCTGGTCGCGGCGGGGGCCCTCCTGTCGCCGGCCGCCGCGCCGGCTGGGCAGGGTCGGGCCACGCCGGCGACGGTCAAGGACGTGATGACCAGCATGACGATCCCCGCCTCGGACAGGGTATTCGAGGCCGCGTCCGAGCCGCCCAAGACCGACGACACGTGGGCCGTCCTGAGGAAGGCGGTCGAGACACTGGCCGCTTCGGGCCGGCTGCTGACCCGCGCGGAACTCGCCCGGGACAAGACGACGTGGATGGAGATGGCGCGTGCGCTGGTGACCGAAGCGGACAAGGCACTGAAGGTCGTCCAGGCGAAGAACGGCGACGCCCTCGCGCAAGCCGGCGACGACCTCTACATGACGTGCGAGAACTGCCACGCGCGCTATCTGGAGTCGACCGCTCCAGCCGATCCTCCCCGCTGACGACCGAGCGGCGCGAACTATTTCCCGGCCGCGCGAGGTAACGCTGAGGGGTGGTCGGCCCTTGCCGGCGCACCCGCAGGAACGGTTGGCCTGCAACCTGCAAGGTGCTCTTGTCGGCCCGGCAACCGAGTGGCCGCGGCTGCACCCGCTGGAGGACGCGATGGCCGAACAAACCGAACGAGACGTGCTCCACCACCTGATCGATCTGTGCCGGGATGGAGAGCGCGGATTCCGCGCGGCGGCGGATCACGTGAGCGACCCGGCGCTGAAGTCACTCTTCACCGAGCTGGCGACGCAGCGGAAACGGTTCGCCGACCAACTCCTGCCGCACCTCCAGCGGCTGGGCGGGACGCCGGACGCGGAGGGCACGAGCGCGGGCGCACTCCACCGCAAGTGGATGGTGCTCAAGGGGCTGGTTCCGGGCCGCCACGACCACCACATCGTGGCCGAAGCCGAGCGCGGCGAGGAGGCCGCCCTCGACGCGTACGGGGACGCGCTCAACGGCATGCTGCCGCCTACCGTGACGGAGACGGTCGAGTCGCAGCGCGACGCGATTGTCGAGGCCCACGAGCGCATCCGCACGATCGACATGGGCTATTCGATCGCCGACTGAAGGAGCTGACGTCGGTGCGGACCGACACGTCGTATCTGGGATTCCGTCTTCCGCATCCGTTCATCGCCGGGGCATCGCCGTTCGGGCAGCACCTCGACACCGTGCGCCGCCTCGAGGACGCGGGATGCGCGGCCGTCGTGCTCCATTCATTGTTCGAAGAACAGATTACGGCGGCGCGACAGGGGCGCGTCCGGCACATGGGCGAGGCGGACGTCGCCTTCGCTCCGTCGCTGGCGGCCTTTCCCTCGGCCGAGGAGTACGCGCTCGGGCCCGATGCCTATGCCGAGCACGTCCGCCGCGTGAAGCAGGCCGTCGCGATGCCGGTGATCGGCTCGTTGAACGGCACGTCGCCGGAATCGTGGTTGAAGTTCGCGCGCGTGATCGAGCAGGCTGGCGCCGACGCGATCGAGCTGAACCTGTACGAGGTCGTGGCGGACCTTCACACGCCAGGCGCGGTCGTGGAGGACGCGTTCGCCGGCATCGTTCGGGAGGTGAAACAGATCCTCCGCATTCCGGTCTCGGTGAAGGTGCTCCCCTACTTCACCGCGTTCGGACACATGGCTCGGCAATTCGACGAAGCTGGCGCCGACGGGCTCGTGCTCTTCAATCGCTTCTATCAAACCGACATCGATCTCACGACGATGAAGGTCTGCGTGCACGTCGAGCTCTCATCGGCAAGCGAGCTGCTGCTCCGGTTGCACTGGCTGGCCATCCTGTACGGCCGCGTCCGGCCGTCGCTGGCGGTGAGCGGCGGCATCGACCAGCCGGAAGACGCCGTCAAGGCGATCCTCTCGGGTGCCGACGTCGTGCAGATGGTGTCGGCGCTGCTCCGGTACGGATCGAAACACATCGACGTCATGCGGCAGGGCCTCGTCGAGTGGATGGAGCGGCACGAGATCGTGAGCCTCGACCAGATGCGCGGCGACGCGAGCCTGCGGCGCGTGGCCGATCCCGCCGCGTTGGAGCGTGCGGGTTATATCCGGACGCTCCAGAGCTGGGGCGCGCAGCAGTTCGGCCATGGCCTCGACGGACGCGGGACCCCCACCGCCGGAAACAACCGCTGACGACGGCCCGATCCACGATCTCCTGAGGGACATCGCCGCCGGCATGCCCCGGGCCGTTGAAACGTGGTGGTGCCCGGGCGAGCGGACCGGTTACGGATTCGTGTATCCCTCGAAGCGGGTCTGCCCGCGTGCGATCGGCGGGCCCGTCCGTCTGTCGACACGTCCGTAGTCTCCGTGACAATCTTCGTCGCCCGCCATGCGGCGTGCGCGTTGCGCCACCGGTATGACCGTCGTCATAGGAGGTCGCGCGCGCGTTGCGTCAACGTAGGGCTCATGGAGGGCGAGATGCGGAGAGCGCCGCACGGCGCGTGGGGGATCGTGGCGCTCCTGTGCCTCGCCGTTCACACCCTGGCGGCGGAGCCGACGTCGATCGACACCAATGCGACCGGCACGCCGCCGGCGCCGGCGACGAGGGCGCTGGCAACGACACGCGTGCGGAGCCTCGAGCCGGACGTCGTCGAGCTCGTCGACAACGGACAGCGGAAGTCGCCGACGCTCAAACGCCTCATTCAGGCCATCGACCAGTCCGACCTGCTCGTCTACGTCCACCGGTTCATGAGGCTGTCCGTCTCCGGGGGTGGACTGGAAGTGATGGGGGCGGCCAACGGTCAGCGGGTCGTGTTCGTTCTCATCAATCCCGGCTTGTCACCCGCGCACGCGACGGCGATGATCGCCCACGAACTGCAGCACGCGATGGAAATCGCGACCGCACCCGACGTGGTCGACCGCACCTCGCTCGCCCGGCACTACGCGCGCATTGGCGAGCGGAGCGGCTTTGGACGTGTGCAGTCGTATGACACGGCCGCGGCACGCGCCGTCGAGGACGTGGTCCTCGGCGAATTGCTCGGGAAGCAAGAGGGCGACCCCCGAGACAACACCAACGTCGGTTCGTGACGGCGCCAGATCGAGCGCCGGCGTTCAGCCTGTCCGGATCCGCCCGCGACCGAAGCAGACACGCGCCGGTGTCTGTTCGTCCCAGCCGACATTGCCGTGCGGGACGCTCCACCGCTCGATCGGCTTCGAGTCGAACACCGGCCTGCCGAGCGCAGGCGTCGAGAGGCAGTCGCCTGGATTATTCAGGAACGCGTCGTTCACGCTTCTGTGTTCCCACTTCTCGGTTCGTGTTCAGGTTCGGTTCTGCCGTTCCTCGGTCCCCTTCGCGCCGGGTCGAGGGGTTCCGGCGAGGACGAGCCAGATCAGATTCCGGTCCCATTCGACGAAGACGTTCTCCGCCGTGCCGCGGAGCCAGCTCCCGCAATCCTCGATCTCGCCGGTCCGGGGCGGGACGAACCAGGCCACTTCCCGCACCCGGGCCGGATCGGAGAGGTCGAAGATGCGGAGGCCGGTTGCGCAGCCGGGTGTTGTACGCGACGCAGCCCTGGATTCCGGCCGCGCCCGTTTCGATGAGCACCGGGCAACGGGCGGCCCGGATCCGGTCCGGCTGGCGCGAGCCAAAAAAACGACGGCCGGCGGAGGCCCTCGAACCCCCACCGGCCGTTCCCAGCCGACGCTGCCTCGTCAGAACGTCAGCCGGAAACCGAGCTGTAGTGTGCGCGGCGCATACGCAAGATTCGAATTCTGCGCCGGCTGAAGGAACGCGCTGCTGCTCTCGTCGAGCGTGTACGAACCGTAGTTGGCGCGATCGAACAGGTTGAACATCTCGAGGATGCCGTCCGCCGACACCCGTCCGAAGAGACGGACCCGCTGCTGCAGCCGGAGGTCGACGCGGTGGATCTCGTCGCCGACGAAGCTGTTGCGCGGGATGATGCTGCCGTTCGCCCTGTACCGGTAGACCGCCCATTCGCCGATGTCGCGGCCGATGTCACCGGCTTCGATCTGATTGCGCTCGCCGGAGCCGAAGAAGTAGACGCCGCTCACCTGGAAGCCGTATCCCGCCTGCCAGATGCCGTTGACCACGACGCGGTGCCGCTGATCGGTTTCCGCCAGCGTGTACTCGTCGCCGAGGTCCGCCGGCACGTCGAAGCCGACCATCTGCCGACCGCTCAGTGGACGGGGCACGGCATTCCGCAGTCCGCTGACCGTGTAGGTCGCCGACGCCTGCCAGTTATGGCTGAACCGCTTCGTGAATGCCGACTGCACGCCATGATAGTTCGACCACCCCATGTACGGCGTCACCGAGATGATGCCGAGGAGCGGATACGGCCGCGTCGCCCGGTTCGAGTAGGGCAGCGGCGCACCCGTGCGCGGGTCGAAGGAGACGTTGACGTTCTCCTGGATCACCTTCTCGTCGCGGCTGCCGTTGAAGACGTAGTCGACTTCAACCGACATGTCGGCGGCGAGCTGACGCTGGAACCCGATGGAGGTCTGCCAGCTGTTCTGCACGTTGTCGTACCCCGGCGGCGGCGCCAGTTCCTGCAGGCCGCGGGTCAGACAGCCGGGCCGGTTGTTCACGTCGCAGAAGTTGGCGAACGCCTGAGTCGACGTCGGCTTCGGACCGTTGAACGGATTGCTCGGGAAGTTCGCGCGCCCGTCGTTGTTGACCTCGACCGACGCGATCGATTCGTTCCCGTACGTCCACATCTGCAGGTTCGTCAGCACGTCGCCGAAGTATCGCCCCGCGCCGCCCCGGATGACGGTCCGATCGTTCACCTGCCATGCGAAGCCGACGCGCGGCTGGACGTTGTCGGTGTCCTGAGGACGGTCCGGATCGAGAATGGGCGGCACGTTGGCGTCGTTGGCCCAGGCGTTCCAGGTCAGGTCGTAGCGAACGCCCAGGTTCAACGTCACGTTGTTCGCAATCCGCCAGTCGTCCTGCACCCACGCCGCCGTGCGGGGCACGTCGAACGGCGTGCGGAACGTATCCGAGATTCCCAGCGTGAACCGGCGCGTGTAGGGCGCCAGCGCGTTGAGGTTCCACGTATCCGCGTTCCACGGGTCTGGGAAGATGGCCTGCATCACGTCGGCAGGAATGCGGCTGAGGCGCGCGTCGATGAGCCCCATGCAGTTGCGGCAGTTGCGGGTCAGCTCGTGCATGTACAGGTGCTCCGCGCCTGCCTTGAGGTCGTGGCGGCCGCGGGCGTCGTAGCTCAGCGTGAAGTCATCGCGAACCGAGTACATGTTCTGATCGCGGATACGCGGCGCGTTCTGGTTGCCTCCAATCGTGAGCCCCACCATCTGGACGCGCGGATGCCCGCCGGTGACGCCGATGTCACGGGCCCAGTGGTTCGACCAGTTGGTCAGGTTGCCCTGGAGAATGTTCCACTCCGCAAAGCCGCCCTTCACTTCGTTGACCGCCCGGTTGCTCAGCACGTGCGTGTACTGGCCCAGGTACTCGCGGTTCTCGCGATCCTGGCTGCCGGTGCTCGCCGGGTGCTGCGTGGCGCTGCCGACGCCGAACGGATCGTCGTCTTGAGCGCCGCTCACCTTGCCCATAATCCGCACGGCGGACGAGAGCTGGTAGTCCACGCGCCCGCCGACAATGTGCTTGGCCTGCTTGCCGTCGAGCGTCACGTTGAAGGCCGGGTACGGCGTGTTCCAGATGCTCGTCTTCGGCGTGCGGTCGTACTCGTAGTTGCCGAAGAAGTGAACCCGGTCGCGGACGATCGGACCGCCCACCGCCATGCTGACCTGCTGGTTCGAAAACGGAATCACCCGGTTGAGCACGTGGTCGTCGGCGTTCCAATCCGAATCGCGAAAGTAGGCGCTGAAGAGCCCCGTCAGAGCGTTCGTCCCCGACTTGCTGACCGCATTCACGAGCACCCCGGAGGAGCGCCCCTGCGAGGCGTCGAAGCGGTTGGAGACGAACTGGAACTCCGCGATGGAGTCCCGGCTGTAGAGCGGCTGCCCGCCGATGCCCATCGACTGGGTGACCTGCTGGCCGTCGACGTTTATCTGGTACTCGCGGACGTCGGCGCGATCCTGCACCGGCGTGCCGCCCATGGTCGTCGTCCGGTTGCCCGGCGCGAGCAGCGCCAGCGACGTCCAGTCACGTCCCTGCACCGGCAGCTCCTGCATCTGGCGCGGGTCGATGTTGCCGCCGACGACGGACGTGCTCACGTCGAGGAGCGGCTCCTCGGCCGTCACCGTTACCGTCTCCTGCAGCGTCGACAGCGCCATCTGCAGGTTGATCGTGACAGTCTGGCCGACCAGGAGCTGCACGTTCGCACGCGTGGCGGTCGCAAAGCCCTGCAACTCTGCGGTGATTCGATAGCCGCCTACGCGCGCGGGAATCCGATAGATGCCGCGCTCATCGGTGACCGCCTCGAAGCGATTGCCCGTTGCTTCGTGCACGGCGAGCACGGTGACGCCGGGCAGCACGCTGCCGGTCGCATCCGTAATAGTGCCCGTTAGAACCGCTTCCTGGGCCTCAGCGAGTCCAGGCAGCAGCAGAATGAAACCGAGCAGAACCCACCGTCCGACCCCTCGTGTCACTCGTCTCCCCACAGGTCCCTCCCAACGATTCACGAATAATTCACGTTTATGAATTCACGGCCGACCGAAGAAGGCCTCACCGGGAGAATTGCGCGGCCGGGACACAAACCACTCCCGTGCGCCGCAGCCAAGCACACGACGGGCCAACCCCGGCGGCGCCGTGGGATGCTGAGAATCCCGCGAAGATCCCGGGACGAACTGGCGAGAATCCGCCATTTGGGCTCTGGAGACGCGTGGTAATTCTTCACAGCACTTGGGGATTTCTCCGCGGCCCGACTGGAGCGCGAAATGTCACGACGAGGCTCGCCGCGGCCGATCGCGGCTTGTTCGCAGGGGCTGGGGCCCGGTAGAATCCGACGGAGCACCGCCTCGGCGCAGGACCGAAGCCCCGGCATCCTGTTTGCTCAAGGCGACATCTGAGGTGACCTCCATGAACACGAAGCGGTTTCTTGTAGCAATGGGTGTTGTCGGTCTGTTCCTGATCGCGAAGCCGGCGATCGCCCACCACTCCTTTGCGGCGGAGTTCGATGCCAACAAGCCGGTATCCCTGACCGGCACGATCAAGAGCATGGACTGGGTCAACCCCCATTCATGGCTCTTCATCGACGTCAAACAGCCGGACGGCAGGGTCGTGACGTGGAGTCTCGAATTCGGAGCCTCCAACGCCTTGCTGCGACGCGGCTGGCGGAAGACGGACCTGCCCGTCGGCGTGCAGGTAACGATCACGGGGTTCCAAGCCAAGGACGGGTCGCCGAAGGCGAACGCCCGCGACGTGACCTTGGGCGACGGGAGAAAGCTGTTCGCAGGCACGGCCGGCCAGGCTCCCGGGGAGGGCGGGGAGCGCGGTTTCTAGCACGAACGATTTCGGGAGAACAGAATGGGCTTTCTTGAATCGCTCCAGAACAGCGGTTTTGCGACCTGGGTCCGTGAGTCGCCATCGCTGCTCGCGTATCAGCTCTACATCACCCTTCACACCATTGGCCTCGGGATGATTGTTGGCGTCAGTGTGGGGGTCTGTCTGCGAGTTCTCGGCGTCGCCAGCGCCTTGCCGCTGGCGCCGATGGAGAAGTACCTCCGGTTCATGTGGCTCGGCTTCTGGATCAGCCTCTTCTCGGGTCTGGTGCTGTTCATCCTCGAACCGGGTAAGTTTCTGACCATTCCGGTCTTCTACATCAAGCTCGCGAGCATCGTCGTCGCCCTCGTCATGATGTCGAAGCTCTCGGGTGTGATCTTCCGCGGTCGCACGGCGGCGGGAGCCGGTGACGCGCCGGCGGGAGCCAAAGGACTGGCAGTCGCGGTGATTCTGTCCTGGTTCGTGGGCATCCTCGCAGGGCGCGTTACGGCGTACAGCCCGCTCATCCAGATAGAGACCACTTTTGCCGTCCTGATCCTGGCCGTCGTGCTCACGATCGGGAGAGCTATCTTCATCCGGGGCGGGTCGGGCGAACGGGCAGGAGCCCCTGCCCGCCGTTCGCACGCGTGACGAAAGGACTGTGACGCCATGGAAGCCGTACTTCGATATATCCTCGACTGGCCGTCATTGAACAGCTTTCTGAACCAGAACCCGTGGGGATGGCCGCTGTTGGAGGTTACGCATTTCGTCGGTCTGGCCCTGCTCTTCGGCGTCGTAGGCATGTTCGATCTGCGCGTCCTGGGGGTTGCCAAGTCTCTTCCCCTCGAGCCGTTCCGTCGGCTCCTTCCCTGGGGGGTATTCGGGTTCCTGCTCGCCTTCTGCAGCGGTCTCGGATTTACGCTGGGCCTCGGGGCGAATCTGTTCGGGGTCAACGCGTACGATGTCATCGTGACGAACCTGTACCTGCAGTTGAAGCTGGTGGCGATGGCACTGGCCGGACTCAACGCGCTCCTCTTCTATGTGACCGGCGTGGGTCGCCAGGTCGACGCAGTGGGAGCCGGTGAAGAGGCGCCGGGCGGCGCCAAGGCGATGGCAGTCGCATCGATCACCCTGTGGACCGGCGTGCTGTATTTCGGCCGGCTCGTTCCCTGGGGTCTGTGAGGTTCTCAGCCTGTGTCGGGGCAGCGGTTGCCGTCGCCGTGCTGGCGGCGCCGCTGACCTCGGCGCAGGAGGGTTGTCCGGCCGACCCGGCTCGGTTTCATCCCTGTGCACTGGCGCGGGCGGCGGTCTTCGAACCGCCCCGGACCTCGGACGGCCGAACCGATCTGAGCGGGTTCTGGCGCGGACCAGGCGCCGCCACCGAGAGCATCGAGGCCCATCCCAAGACGGAGGACGACAATGGGGGGCCGAGTCTCGTCATCGACCCGCCGGACGGTAGAATTCCCTATCAGCCCTGGGCGGCCGCCCAGCGCGACGAGAACAAGGCACGGTACGTCGATCCAAACGTGCCGTGCTTCCCATCCGGCGTCCCGCGGTCGCTCTACACTCCCACCACGATCCAGATTCTCCAGGCGCCGCGGTACGTCATCGTGCTCTTCGAACGGGCACACACGTACTGGATCATTCCGACTGACGCGGGTCCGCACGTCGGCCAAGAGGTTGGACTGTGGCAGGGAGATTTCCGCGGACGCTGGGAGGGGCGCACCTTGGTCGCCGACGTCACCAGTCTCAACGGGCGACCGTGGTTCGACCAGGCTGGGAACTTCTACTCGGAACGGGCCCACATCGTCATGCGGTTCACGCCGATCGATCCCGACACGATCCACGTCGCCGCCACGATCGAGGATCCAGCCGTCTATACGCGTCCGTGGACGATGGCGTTCCCCCTCAGACGCAACAAGGAACGCAACCTCGAACTGTTCGAAGAAGCGTGCCACGAAGGCGAGCGCAACACGGAGCCTCTCTTCGGCCTCGGTTACCGGATCTATCCCGGCGTGTCCGGGCTGCGCTGACCTGCCGCACACATCGGGTCGCCGCACGTCCGCGCCCGCCGACCCGCGGCCCGACGTGACACCTCACGACTTCGCAAAGTAGTCGATCGCCGCGGCAGCGGCTTTCGGTCCGATCACTGCGCCCAGTTCCTCGCGGGTGGCGCGGCGAACACCGGCCAGGCTCCCGAACGCGGTGAGGAGCGCCCGCCGCCGCCGCGGGCCGATGCCGGGGACGGTGTCGAGCTCCGAGCGGAGGTCGCGCATCGAGCGCGCCTTGCGGTGGAAAGCGACGGCGAACCGGTGCGCCTCGTCCCTGATGCGCTCGAGGAGCAGCAGCGCCGGGTCGTGCTCGGCGAGCGCGATCGGCTCGGACCGGTCGCGGGTGAAGAGCAGTTCCTCCCGCTTGGCGATCCCGACCGCCACCAGGTTGCCCAGACCGATCGACTCGAGTGCGTCATAGGCGGCAGTCACCTGCCCTTTGCCACCGTCGATGACGATCAGAGCCGGAAACGGCCCGCCCTCCTCCATCACCTTGCGGTAGCGCCGCTGAACGACCTCCCGCATCGCGGCGAAATCGTCCGGCAGGGCTCTGAGCGTTGGGCCGTGAGCCTTGGGCTCCTGGCCTTGGGCTCTGGTGGCCTGACGCCCGAGGCCCGAAGCCCGAAGCCCTTTGATGCGGAACTTGCGGTACTCCGACTTCTTCATGCGGCCGTCGTCGCAGACGACCATCGACGCCACGGTCTCGCTCCCCTGGATCGTCGAGATGTCGAAGCACTCGATGCGCCGCGGCATCGCCGGCAGCCCGAGAGTCGATCGCAGCGTTTCGAGCGCCTCGAAGTGCGCCGCGGTGGCCTCGTTGAACCGCGTGCGGTACGAGAGCTCCGCGTTGCGCGTCGCCAGCTCGACGAGCGCCCGCTTGTCGCCACGGAGCGGCACAGTGACCCGCACGCGCCGGCCCGCGCGATTCGACAGCCACGCCCCGAGCGCCTCGGCGTCCTCAATCTCGAACGGGAGATGGATGTCCGCCGGCGGTACGCGGTCCCCGTAGAACTCCTGCAGCGCCGCTTGCAGCACCTCGGCCTCGCGCCGGACGAGCCCCGGCTCCACCCCCAGCTCGACGCGCTCGATGACGCGCCCCCCCCGCACGGCGAAGAGCTGAATGGCGCCGCCGCTCGGGCCGATCTTGAGGCCGAAGACGTCACGATCGCCAAGCTCCGGCGTCGCCACTTTCTGCTCCCGATCGCGCAGCGTCTGCACCGTGCGCAGCGCGTCGCGCAGCTGCGCCGCCTCCTCGTAGCGCTCGGCGTCGGCGGCCTGTTGCATGCGCGCCTGCAGCGTGTCGGCAAGCTCGCCGGTGCGCCCCGCGAGGAGCAGCTTCGCATTCTCGACCGCGGCCGCGTAACGCTCGTGGCTGCAGATCTCGGCGACGCACGGGGCGATGCAGCGCTTGATGTCGTGCTCGAGGCAGGGCCGCCCACGCCGCCCCGTAATCACCTCGCTGCACGACCGGATCCCGAACAGCCGGTGCGCCAGCGCCATCGTCTTTCGCGCGAGCTTCGCGGGAAGGAACGGGCCGGCGTAGAAATCATCCCCCTTCTCCACCCGGCGCGCCACCAGGATGCGCGGACACGCCTCGCTCGTCGTGAGCTGCAGGTAGGGGTAGTTCTTGTCGTCGCGAAGCAGGATGTTGTACTTGGGCCGGCGCTGCTTGATCAGATTGTTCTCGAGCGCCAGCGCTTCCATCACCGAGTCGGTGACGATCACCTCGAGCGAGGCGATCTCGTCGAGCAGCGCGTCGTGGCGCGGACTGAGGCCCGCCGCGCCCGTGTAGCTACGCACGCGATCCCTCAGCGCCCGCGCCTTTCCGACGTAGATCGTCTCGCCGGCGGCGTTGCCCCAGAGGTAGACGCCCGGCTGCTCCGGCAGCCGCGCAATCTGCTCCTTGAGGTCGTGGATCGGCATGGGCTACTCTATTCGACGCGGATCACGGCGACGAACACCTCTCATTATTACAACCGATGACATTCACCGGCCTGGTGGGAACCGTCTGCATGTTCCCGCTGCGCGCCATCATCGCAGGCAGCGTCGCCCTCGGCATCCACCCCAACGCGCTGACGCTCATCGGCGTGCTCGTGAACGTGGCGGCCGCCTGGGCTCTCGGCGTCGATCGGTTCCTCCTGGCCGGCGTCATGATGATCGTCGCCAACATCTTCGACTTCATCGACGGCAAGGTCGCGCACCTGACGAACACGGTGTCGCGGTTCGGCGCCTTCTGGGACTCGACCCTCGACCGGTTCTCGGACCTCGCCCTGTTCATCGGCGTGATCTACCTCTACGCCGACCTCCGGCGCACCGACTACGTGATGGTGGCGGCGCTCACGATGCTCTTCTCGATCATGACGAGCTACACCCGGGCGCGCGCCGAGTCGCTCATCGACAAGTGCAAGGTGGGCTTCATGGAGCGGCCGGAGCGCATCGTGCTCTTCATGATCGGCGCCTTCACCGACCGCATGGCCGGGGTCCTGTGGGTCATCCTGCTCCTGTCGGTCGTGACGGTGATCAACCGGATCCACTACACCCATCTGGTGCTCAGCGGCCGGCCGATGCCGGCCGGCACGACCGCTGCCGGCCGGGCATTCTGGCGGGCCTTCTTCTGGCGGGACGAGCGGACGACGATCCCCTACGACGCGTGGGTGATCGCGATCCTGGCGTTCGTCTGGCTGACGCCCCCCGACTGGCTCGGCGACCCGACCGCCGCGGGCCTGGGGCTCTGGGCATTGCTGCAGTGAGGCGAGTCGAATCCGCACGCAGGGCGGGTGCCGCCGAACGGGGCGACCGAGCGCGAGGCGCACCCGCCGAATCGAGCGGACGTTATCGCGTCGGCGGCGGGGGCGCGCTCTTCAACAGGAACTGCTCCGGATCCAGATTCCCCTCGTAGCACGCGCCTTCCCACATCTCCTCGTTCGGCCGCCGCCGCTGGACCAGGCGCATCGTCCAGGGCCGCGTGAAGACGGTGGGGTCGGTGATAGTCGCGTCGTACGTGAAGGTGTTGGCGTCGGTCCAGGTGAGGCGCTCCACGATCGTCGCGTTGTCGCTGTAGAAGTCGCCGATGTAGGTGAGGCGCTGTCCTTTCACGCTGCGCGTGTCGATGACGAGCGTGTTCCCCTCCCAGCGGCCGCGGCCGTCGCCCATGTACAGCTTCACGTCCGCCGCGACGTGCGGGCGGGTGTCGAGCGGAATGACCCGGTACGCCTGGTAGGTGTCCCACAGGAAGACGATCAGCCCGCGCGACTGAACAATCCTGAGCGACGGCATGATCGTGAACAGCCGCGGCACGCCGGACACGAGGCACCGGTGCTGGGGATCGATGTGCTCGGGCCGCATGGGATAGGCATAGTAGTGGTTCTGCTCCTTCTGGAGCGCGGCGGCCCAGGGCTGGTACGGCACCTTGCCGTCGGGCGGATCGACGATCCGGCTCGGCAGCGGCTTGATGGTCGGGTCGAAGTCCGCCGCCTGCGGAACCGGATTGGTGAGCGACAGCGATCCGGCGTTGACCGGCCCCCAGACCCCCTGCACGTTCGGTTGTCCGTCCGGCAGCCGTTCGAGCGGCTTGGGCGCGGCTTGCTGCCCAGCCAGGGGCGCCGCCGCCCACAGAAGCAGACTCCCCACGGCCCCGATCAGCAGTCGCGTACTCATTGCGGACTCCTCATTTGGGGATACGGATAGTACTTCTCGTAGTCGAACGCATAGCATTCATAGTCGTAGAGCTGCGCGTTCCGCTCCTTGCGGCGGTAGAGGACCACGCTCATGTCCCAGGGACGCGCGAACACCTTCGGGTCTTCGACACGCACGTCGTACTGGATGTGATCCGGCCCGAGCATCGTGTAGCGCTCGACCAGGTGCATCGCCTCGCTGTGGAAGTTGCCCGCGGCGTCGAACCACGTCTGGTCGTTGAAGTGCACGACGTCGACCACGAGCGTGTCTCCTTCCCAGCGGGCGCGTGAATCGCCCATCCACCAGTCGATCGGACCCGGCGGGTGCGCCCCGGTCAGGAAGACGAACCGCACGGCGTGCACGAACTCGAACAGCATCACGATCTCGTTCGGCGTCTGCACGATCTGGAGCGGGAACGGCATGTACATCAACCGCGGAATGCCAGGGAGGTAGCACTTGGCCACCGGGTCGAGCGCCGCCCGCTGCGCGAAGTTCTGCCGCTTCCGCTCGAGCGCCGAGGGCTGGTAGGGGATCTCGTTGCCGACGACGATGCCCGGGCCGCCCGGTACGCCCTTCTGCGCCGCGTGGTCCTGGATGTCCCACGACGCCGTGGTGAGCGCCTGCCAGACGCCGGACAGATCCGGCTTACCGTCGGAGGTGCGCGGGATTGCCGGAGGGGAGCCTTGCGCCGCGAGGAGGCGCGGGGCCGAGGGGTACAGGAAGACGAACAGAGTGACCGGTATGAGAAACGCCGCCAGCTTCATGCGCATGGCGCATAGGGTATCACCCCGCGGCAGCTTTCTTGACGGCCTGCGCTTTGGGGGGTCCCACCTTCCTTCGTGCGGCCGCCAGACCGGCTTTCGCCGGCTTCTTCTTCTCTTTGCTCACCTCGTCGCGGCTGCGGCGACGCGCCTCCATACCTCGTTGATTCTTTGGAACGTACGCACTACGCGTCGGCCCGGCGCCCTCGAGACCGACGACTACACCGCGTCGCGGTCGTCGCGGACGCCGAGGCCGAGCCCCGAGCCGCCGATGCGAATCTCCTGCGCCGCGATCCTGTCGCGCAGCAGCCGCCGTGCCTCTCCGTACAGATGGCCCGGCACCTCCAGCCGCCGGGCGATGCTCTTGAAATGGGAGATGAGGACGAGCGTGATCGCGTCGTCCTCGCGCCACGAAACAGCCGAGATCTGCCCCCACCGCATGAAGCCGGTGTCGGACCAGACGCCGTCGCGGTAGAAGCCGCGGGCGATCCGGCTGCTCAGCGGGACCGCGTAGCCGAAGTAGAGGAACATCATGATCTCGCCGAACAGCTCCTGCGGCGCGCGCCCGAGGGCGAAGATCTTGACCACGACGAGCAATCCGAGGACGGCGCCGAGGGCGAGCGCGAAGCCGTAGTGCCGCGGCTTGGGTCCCTGCCAGATGAGGAGCGCCGACGCCTTGCGCGCGCGGAAGCGGACGAGGTCGGCGGTCACCTTCACGTTCGCCGCGAGGAACCCGACGCCGAACAGAAAGAGGACTTGCGGCAGCAGGACATCGGGCGCCACAGGATCAGGGTAGCAGGATTGGCGGGGTCCGCCGAGCACGCACTCGCAGGCGAGGCGGACCCGCCGGAGCGACAGGACGCGAAGCCGATCGCCGATCAGCGCTCGGCTGTTCGGGCGGGCGCCGGGGCGCCCGCCAGCCGCGGGTCGAAGCAGCGGCGGCAGCGTGCCTCGTAGGTGCCTTGCGTGCCGAGCAGCACCCGGTCCTCGCTGGCGACGAGCCGCTGCGTGTGATTGGCGGGATTGCCGCACACCATGCAGATGGCGAGCGTCTTGGTGATGTACTCGGCAATCGCCAGCAGCTGGGGCATCGGCTCGAACGGCTTGCCGAGGTAGTCCTGGTCGAGCCCGGCGACGATGACGCGCTTGCCCTGGTCGGCCAGCGTGTTGCAGACCATCGGCAGCTCGGCGTCGAAGAACTGCCCTTCGTCGATGCCGACCACCTCGGTGTCGGCCTCCACCTGCTCGAGCAGCCCCCGGGCGCTCATCACCGCGCGCGAGGGGATCCGCATCTCGCTGTGCGACACGATGTGGTCGGCGGCATAGCGGGTGTCGAGCGCCGGCTTGAAGATCTGCACCTTCTGTCGAGCGATCTGCGCGCGGCGCAGCCGGCGGATGAGCTCCTCGCTCTTGCCGCTGAACATGCTGCCGACGATGACCTCGATCCAGCCTTGGTTGACGGGATATCTGACGACGTCCATCGGTCGTGAACCCCCACCAGCCAACGCCCAACTTCCAAGTCCTGCGTCCGTTGGGAACTGGACATCGGAAGTCGGGAGTCTACCGCGTCATGCTCTCGACAGGTATTCGCCGGTTTCCGTGTTGACGCGGATCATGTCGCCGGGGTTGACAAACGGCGGCACCTGCACGACGAGCCCGGTCTCGAGCGTCGCCGGCTTCACCTGGGCACTGGCGGTCGCTCCCTTGATGCCGGGCACCGTGTCGAGCACCTTCAGGTCGACCGTCTGCGGCAGCTCGATGCCGACCGGCTCGGTCCCGTAGAACTCCACCTGAATGGTCATCTCCGGCTTGAGGAAGTTCACCGAGTCGCCGAGCGCCTCAATCGAGATGTGCACCTGCTCGTAGGTGCTGGTGTCCATGAAATAGCGATCGTCGCCGTCCTTGTAGAGGTACTGCATCTCCCGTTCGTCGAGCGTCGCCCGCTCGACCGAATCCTCGGACCGCAGCTTCTGGTCCGACAGCGTCGCGTTGCGGATGTTCCGCAGCTTGACGCGGACGAAGCCGCGGAGGTTGCCGGGAGTCACGTGCTGGAGGTCGATGACGCGGAACAGATCTTGCCCCATCTTGACCAGCATACCCTTCTTGAGCCGTGTCGCCTGTATGGAAGCCATCGTTGTCGGTCGATCCCACCGATGCTAGCACATCGCGAACGCCCAACTCCCAAGCTCCAACGCCCAAGACCTAACGCCCAAGACCCAACGCCCGAAGCTTGGGAGTTGGGAGTTGGGAGTTACAATCGAACCGTGGCGTTTGCCCGCTGGGATCCGATCCGCGATCTGCTGGCCATTCAGCAGCGGCTCGACCCGTTCGCGCCGGGCCCGGCCGGCTGGGCGCCGGCCGTCGATCTGCAGGAGACCGCCGAGCAGTACGTGCTGACGGCGGAAGTCCCCGGGCTGCGGCGCGACGACATCGACATCCACCTGCACGAGGGGCGCCTGACGGTCTCGGGCGTCCGCCGGGACCACGGCGTGCCGTGCGAGCGGTACCACCGGGTGGAGCGCGGGCACGGCCACTTCAGCCGCTCGTTCCAGCTGCCCGTCCCCGTCGATGCCGACCGCGTCGCCGCCGACCTGCGCGATGGCATCCTGACGGTCACCTGTCCGAAGACCCGCGACGCGTCGGTGCGCCGCATCGACGTGATGTAGCCGCCCGTGCGTCCGCGACGGCTGATCCTGGCGCTGCTGCTGCTCGCCTGCGGGTTCGCCGCCGGCCTGATGATCACCGGCCGGTTGCGGCAGGCCTCCACTGCCGATGCGCAGGAGCGGCGAGCCCCTGTCGTGGCCGCCCCGGCGCCGGCGGCCCCCGGCGCGGCCGTCACGCTTCCGGACTTCTCCCGCGTCGCCGAGCAGACGGTGCCGGCCGTCGTGAACATCTCGTCGCTCCAGGTGGTGCGCCGCCCGAACTCGCCGTTCGCCAACGACCCGTTCTTCCAGTTTTTCTTCGGCGATCCGGACGACATCTTCGGCCCGCGGCGCGGCGTCGAGCGGAGCCTCGGCTCCGGCGTGATCGTCGGCGCCGACGGGCTCGTGCTGACCAACAACCACGTCGTAGCCGGCGAGTCGGGCCGCATCTCTCTGCGGCAACTGCCAGCCGTCTCGGTCGCGCTGGCCGACAAACGCGAGGTCCAGGCGGAGATCGTCGGCGTCGATCCGGCGACGGATCTGGCGCTCCTGCGGATCCCGGTCGGGAACCTGCCGACGATTCCGTGGGGCGACTCGAGCCGGCTGAAAGTCGCCGAGTGGGTGCTGGCGATCGGCAACCCGTTCCAGCTCAACCAGACGGTGACGCTCGGCATCATCTCGGCGCTCGGCCGGACCAACGTCGGGATCTCGACCTACGAAGACTTCATCCAGACCGACGCGGCAATCAATCCGGGGAACTCCGGCGGCGCGCTGGTGAACGCGCGCGGCGAGCTGGTCGGGATCAATACGGCGATCTTCAGCCAGAGCGGCGGGTACCAGGGCATCGGATTCGCCGTGCCGAGCAACCTCGCGCGGCGCGTCGTGGCCGATCTCACCCAGTACGGCGAGGTGCGCCGAGGGACGATCGGCTACGTGGAGATTGCGCCGCTCTCGACGCTGATGGCTGAGCAGCTCGGCGTCGCCGACGCACGGGGCGTGCTCGTCCAGGCGATGCGCCGCGACGCGGCGGCCTACGCCGCGGGGCTGCGGCCGGGCGACGTGATCGTCGCCTTCAACGGCACCGCCATCACCGACGGCGGCCAGCTCTCACGCCTGATTCAGGACGCGCGCATCGGCAGCACGGCGGCACTGAGCGTGATTCGCGACGGCCGCCGGGTCGAGTTGCAGATCCCGATCCGCAGCAGCGCGTCGTAGCACACACGGGGCAACCCTACGCGCATGCCGACCAACTGGCCTGAACTGACGCTGGCGGTCGCGCTGGTGCTCGCCGGGGCGTACCTCGCCGCCGATCTGGCGGCCCGCGTCGTTCAGTCGACGCTCGGCGCGGTGATCGCAGACCCGGCCGCCGAGCGGGCGTTCGTCGATCGCCCGCGCCGCATCATCCGCGTGACGATCTTCCTGGTGGCCGCCGCCGCGCTGATCTTCCCGGCCATGCGCCTCGCCGGCTTCCAGACGGGCCTCGGCGCCAACCCCCAGGCCGTCGGGCGGTGGCTGCTCGAGGTCGGCCTCCGGATCGTCGTCATCGCGATTGCCGCCTATCTGATCGTTCGCATCGCGTCGGCGGCGGCGCGGCGGCTCGAGCGGGAGATGAGCCATGGTACCGGCCTCGACGTCATCGAGCGGACCAAGCGCGCGCAGACGCTCGGCCGCCTGCTGCAGAAGACGCTCTCCATCGTCGTCGCCGGCATGGCGGGACTGATGATCCTCCGCGAGCTCGACATCGACATCACGCCGGTGCTCACCGGCGCCGGCATCGCGGGGCTCGCGGTCGGCTTCGGCGCGCAGACGCTGGTGCGCGACGTGGTCTCCGGCTTCTTTCTCATTCTCGAGGACCAGGTCCGCGTCGGCGACGTCGCCGTCGTCAACGGGCAGGGCGGGCTGGTGGAACAAGTGAACCTGCGGACCATCGTGCTCCGGGACGAGGCGGGCACGGTACACATCTTTCCGAACGGCGAGGTGAAGACGCTCGCCAACATGTCGAAGGACTTCTCGTACTACGTGCTGACGGTCGGGCTCGGCTATGACGAGGACGTCGACCGGGCGATCGACGCGATGCGCGAGGCGGCCGCGACGCTCCTGGAGGACCCGGCGTTCACGCCGCACATCCTGGAGCCGCTGGAGGTCTACGGGATCGACGCGTTCGAGCCTGGACAGCTCGTCGTCAAGGGGCGCATCAAGACCGTCCCGATGAAGCAGTGGATAGTGGGACGCGAGCTGCGAAGACGGATTGCCCGGCTCTTCGCCGAGCGCGGCATCGAACTGGCCAAGCCGTTCATGACGATGCACATGGAGCGCGAGTAGCTACCGGCTACCGGCTACCACCTACCGGCCACCACCTACCGGCTACCGGCTACCACCTGGAGTTACACCCCATGGTCGTAGCCGCGTTCGGGCAGGGCGTGCGCGACCTTCGACGGCGTGTCGAAGGGATCGACGTGTCCGGCGCCGCCGGGCTGTGCGGTCCGGACGCCGCTGACGACGGCGATGACGTCGTTGTCGGTGAGGATCTTGCGATCGTCGGCAATCGCCATCAGCGCGCGGTAGACCTCGACGAGCTCCGCGCCTTCGACCTCGAGCCCCAGGTCCTTGCAGCGCTTCTGCACGGCGTGGCGTCCCGAGTGCTTGCCGAGCACGAGCGGATTCCACGGCGCGCCGACGTCCTCGGCCCGCATGATCTCGTAGGTGCGGCGGTCCTTCAGGATGCCGTCCTGATGGATGCCCGCCTCGTGGGCGAACGCGTTGCGCCCGACGATCGCCTTGTTGACCTGCACCGGCTGGCCGCTCAGGCGCGTCAGCAGCTCGCTCGACGGGTAGATCTCCTTGTGCGCGACGCCGACTTCGTACGGGAACCGATCGCGCCGCACGTAGAACGCCATCACGATCTCTTCGAGCGCCGCGTTCCCCGCCCGCTCGCCGATGCCGTTCACCGTGCACTCCACCTGGCGCGCGCCCCCCTGCACGGCGGCGATCGAGTTGGCGACGGCCAGACCCAGATCGTCGTGGCAGTGCGCGCTGAAGATCGCCCGGTCGGCGTTCGGCACGCGCTGGCGGATCGCCGTGAAGAACTCGCGCGTCTCGTCGGTCGTGGCGATCCCGACCGTGTCGGGCAGGTTGACCGTCGTCGCGCCGGCCTCGATCACCGCCTCGACGACGCGGCACAGGAAATCCAGATCGCTCCGCGTGGCGTCCTCCGCCGAGAACTGCACGTCGTCGGTCTGCTGGCGCGCGAAGCGCACGGAGTCGACGGCCGCCTCGAGACACTGCTCGCGGCTGATGCGGAGCTTCGCCTGGAGGTGCAAATCCGAGGTGGCAATGAAAGTGTGAATCCGGCCGCGCGCGGCCGGCTCGAGCGACCAGGCGGCCTTCTCGAGGTCGGCGCGGTGGCAGCGCGCCAGCGCGGCGATTACGGGCCGCCGAATCTCCTGGGAGATGCGCCGGACCGCCTCCGCGTCGGACGGCGAGGCAATCGGGAACCCCGCCTCGATGATGTCGACGCCGAGCCGGTCGAGCTGACGGGCGAGCTGCAGCTTCTCGGTCACTCGGAGCGAGAACCCCGGCGCCTGCTCGCCGTCGCGCAGCGTCGTATCGAAGACGTGAACCCGTTGATCGCTCATCGGTTACCTCGCAGCGGCTCGTCCCGACCGTCCTGCCAGTACACGCGACCCGCCATGATAAAGTCAAACTGATAATTATTCTGTTTGGATTACCAGCGCTTATGAGCCCGCCATGGAGTTGAACGAGCTTCGTGTCTTCCTGAAGGTGGCCGTGGAGCGGAGCTTCTCTCGCGCCGCCATGAAGCTGCACCGGACGCAGCCGGCGGTGAGCCAGGCGGTGCGGCGGCTCGAAGACAGCGTCGGCGAGCGGCTCTTCGACCGGACGACCAAGGACGCCACGCTCACCGAAGCGGGACGACTCCTGCGCGACTACGCGGAGCGGCTGCTGCGCCTCTCGGAGGAGGCGGAGACGGCGGTCAAGGAGCTGCGCGACCTGCGGCGCGGCCGCGTCCTGGTCGGCGCCAACGAGGCGTCGGTGCACGTCGTACTTCCGCTGATCCAGCGCTTTCGCCACGGGCATCCGTTCGTGCACGTTGACGTGCGTCGCATCCCGTCGCGCCAGATCGGCGCCGAGGTGGTGCAGGGAAGCCTCGATTTCGGCGTGCTGACATTTCCGCCGGCGGAGCACCGGCTCGGTTCCGTCGTCCTCGGCCACGATGAGATGGTCATGCTCGTGCATCCGTCTCACCCGCTGGCGGGCGCGAAGGAAGTGACGCTCGCCGAATGCGGACGCCAGACGGTCATCGCGCACAACGATCCGTCGCACGTCCGCGACCGCGTGCTGCAACTGTTCGAGCACCACCACATCCCGGCCAACATCCTCATCTCCCTGCCGAGCCTCGAAGGGATCAAGCGGGCGGTGGCGATGCAGCTGGGGGTCGCGCTGCTGCCGCGGCGCTGCGCCGAATCGGAGATCGCCCGCGGCGAGCTCGTCGCGCTGGCGATGCCCGACATCCGGCTGCGGCGGCAGGTGCGGCTCGTCTACCGGAAAGGGGGCGAACGCTCGCACGCGGCGGCGGCCTTCCTCGCGGTGGTCGAGAATCGTTCGGCCCGTTCGGCTCGTGCGGAGCGTTCGGATCGTTCGGATCGTTCGGGTCTGTAGGGGGAGTCACGTCCGGGCGGCGCCGCGTGGCTTCCACGGGAGTGGTAGAGTACACACATGGATCGCCGGCACACCTCGGACGAGATCGTGTTCGAGCCGGATCCGGTCATCGAGGCCTACAAGCAGGACGTCGACCGCACACTGCTTCGCGAAAACCTGAAACTCACGCCCGAGCAACGCCTCGAGAAGTTCGTGGCCTTCATGGCATTCCTCGACGGCGTGCGCGGCGCCGCGCGGCGCCGGTGACCGACTACCTTCGCCTGCTGCGAACGCTCGTCGAGAGCGGCACCGAGTTCGTGCTCGTCGGCGGGATCGCCGAGCTGGAGGCGCTGCTCGAGGAACGACAGCGCCGCTGAACGACCCGACCCATCTATCGCACCCGAAAACCCGTCCACTGCTGCCGGCATTCCAGGGGAAGCGCCCTCACCCGCAGATCGACTTCACCGCGCACCTCGCCGTCCGCATCCGCGAGCAGCTGCTCGATGTCCCACAAGTCCTGCGGGCCGCCGGCGTACAGCTTGAGCAGGATCAGGTCGCTGGTCGTGACGACCGGCACCTCGGCGCCGAGGACGCGCGCCGCCACGGCGCGGGCGAGCGCGTCGCGCTGCCAGTCGTGCCGGCCCACGACGATGTCCACGTCGCGGTCCCGGGCGTGCTGCAGCCGCACCACCCCGCGCAGCGGGTCGTCGTGGCCGCCCGGGCGGACCTCGACGGCCGCCCCCTCCGCGGAGAGCGGCTCCCAGAAGGCGGCCTCGAGCACCCGCGGGCTGGTCGTGAGCAGGTCGATGTCGAAGGTCGACCGCGCGATGCCGTGCACCGCGAGGGCGCCGGCGCCGATGAGGGCGCAGGGAATATGCTCGCGCTGGAGCAGGTCGAGCGTGGAGCTGAACAGCGTCACGGGCGCGTCGGATCCGCGGACGCGCTCGGGCGGCGGCTCGCGGCCCGGCGGCGCACGATGTCGAGGCGCGCCGCCCGCAGCGTGATGCCCCTGGCCTCGGCGTACGCCCGCAGGTCCTCGTCGCCCAGTCTGAAGGCCTGCACGACGCGCTCCGCCGGACTCTCGGCGCCGGCAACCGCGCGCGTGGCCGCGCGCAGCGCATCGGCGGTTGACTTCATGCCGACAGTATAGCCAGAGGCGTCAGAAGCCGGCGACGTAGGGCAGGCGCGACGCCACCAGGCCCACTTCGTCGTAGCGCGCGAGCAGCATGCCCGTCGTGTCCCACGTGCCGCCGACGAGCGCGTCGCGGGCATGTCCGGGCAGCGCAATCGCGCACCGCACGCCGGCCGTCTCGCACGTCCCGGCCTCGAGATCGACCGACAGGCGGACGTCCGGCCGCCGTTCGACCTGCGCCATCAGCTCGCTGATATCGCCCGGCGAGGCCGTCACGCACGGCAGGCCGATCATGAGCGAGTTGCCGAAGAAGATCTCCGAGAACGATTCGCCGACGATGGCCCGGATGCCCCCGCGCTGGAGCGCCTGGGGGGCGTGCTCGCGCGAGGAGCCGCAGCCGAAATTGCGGTTGACGAGCAGAATCGAGGCGCCCCGGTAGGCCGGGTTGTCGAACGGGTGCACGGCGCCGGCCCGGTCGCCCGCGGCCGATCCGGCGCGCTCGTCCTCGAACAGATACCGCTCGAGCCCCTCGAAGGTCACCGCGCGCAGGTAGCGGGCGGGCATGATGCGATCGGTGTCGATGTCGTCGCCGCGCATCGGCAGCGCCGTTCCCTCGATGCGTGTGATCTTCATAGGCGTTGGGTGTTGGGTGTTGGGCGTTGGATATTGGGCGTTGAATGTTGGATGTTGAACTTCAGGCGAGCATCGACCGCACGTCGGTGACTTCGCCGGCAACGGCCGCCGCGGCGACCATCGCGGGGCTCATGAGCAGCGTCCGGCCGGTCGGGCTCCCCTGCCGCCCCTTGAAGTTGCGGTTCGACGAGGAGGCGCACACCTGGCTCCCCTGCAGCTTGTCGGGGTTCATGCCGAGGCACATCGAGCAGCCCGCCGATCGCCACTCGAAGCCGGCGGCGCGGAAGACCTCGTCGAGCCCCTCGCGCTCCGCCGCGCGCTTGACCGACGCCGAGCCTGGCACGACGAGCGCCGTCACGTGCGGCGCCACGCGGCGGCCCCGGACGATCCGCGCCGCCTCGCGCAGGTCCGACAGGCGCGAGTTGGTGCACGAGCCGATGAACGCCACATCGACCTTCGTCCCCGCAATCGGCTCCCCGCCGCGCAGCCCCATGTAGCCGAGCGCGTCGGCAATCGCCCGGCCGTCGCCGCCCGCTCCGTTCGGCCCTGGCACGCGTCCGGTCACCGGCACCGACTGCCCCGGATTGACGCCCCAGGTGACCACCGGCGTCAACTCCGCCGCCCGGACCTCCACGTCGTCGTCGTACCGCGCGTCGGGATCGGAGGCCATCGATCGCCACCACGCCACGGCGCGGGCGAACGCCTGGCCGGAGGGCGCGAACGGCCGCCCCTCGAGGTACTTGAACGTCGTCTCGTCGGGGTTGACGTAGCCAACACGCGCGCCGCCCTCGATCGACATATTGCAGACCGTCATCCGCTCGTCCATCGACATGCGCGCGACGGCGTCGCCGGCGTACTCGTACGCGTAGCCGACGCCGCCGCCCACGCCCAGACGGTGGATGATGGTGAGGATCACGTCCTTGGCATAGACGCCGGGCGGCAGCGTTCCGGTGACTCGGATCCGCCGCACCTTCATCGGCTCGAGCGCCAGACACTGCGAGGCGAGCACGTCGCGCACCTGGGAGGTCCCGACGCCGAAGGCGATGGCGCCGAAGGCGCCGTGCGTCGACGTGTGGCTGTCGCCGCACGCAATCGTCATCGCCGGCTGCGTGAGGCCGAGCTCGGCGCCGATCACATGCACGATCCCCTGCCGGTCGTCGTCGAGACCGGCGAGGCGGACGCCGAAGTCGCGGCAGTTCCGCTCGAGCGCGGCGATCATCTCCTCGGCCATCAGGTCGAGGAACGGCCGCGTTCGCTCGCGCGTCGGGATGATGTGATCGACGGTCGCGAACGTGCGATCGAGGCGCGCCACCGTCCATCCGCGCGCCCGCAGGGCGTCGAACGCCTGCGGCGAGGTCACTTCGTGGACCAGGTGCAGGCCGATGAAGATCTGGGTCTGACCCGACGGCAGCGTACGCACGGTGTGGCGGTCCCACACCTTCTGCAGGAGCGTGTGTCCCATCCGAATCGTTCTATCGTACCACGCGCCGCGGACCCGATACGGCCAGGTGGCCCGCGATCCAGCAGCGCCACGGCCGGTCGGCGCCGGCGCGGATGCCGATGCGCGGTCCCCACGCGAGGGGGCCCACGGCGTGCCCGCGGTCCTCGATCACCAGCCGGCTCGACACCAGGTCGAGCTGGTTGTCCGCCAGCGTGATGCCGAGCGCCCGCGTCAGATTTCCGGGACCGCGGCACAAATCGGCCTCGCCGATGCGCCCACCGCCCGGGGCGCGGCGCCTCCGCATCAGCGCCACCCCGTCCACCGGCTCGAGCGCGCGAATGAGCACCGCCGCCGGCCGGCCTTCCGCTTCGGTCACCGCGTTCACCAGGTAGTGAATGCCGTAGTTGAGGTACACGTACGCGACGCCCGGCGGGCCGTAGAGCGGCGCGTTGCGCCGGGTCGGCCCCGGCGCCGCATGGCAGGCAGGGTCGCTCTCGCCGATGTACGCCTCGGCCTCGACGATCATGCCGGCCGCCGTTCCAGCCGGCGCCCGGTGCACGAGAACCTTGCCGAGCAGATCCTCGACGACCGCGAGCGTGGGACGTTCGTAGAAGGCTCGCGGGAGCACGTGACCCGTCTCGACGATCCGAACATTCCGAACGTCCTTACCGCGCCGCATACGCATGCGCCCGACCGGAAGCCAGCACCTGACGGAGCGCGCGCCCGGTGTGCGATGCTTCGGCTTCCGCCACCTTCTCCGGCGCACCCGCGATCACCACGCGGCCGCCCTCCTCGCCCCCTTCCGGACCGAGGTCGATGATGTAGTCGGCCGTCTTGATCACGTCGAGGTTGTGCTCGATCACGACCAGCGTATGGCCCGCCTCCACCAGCTTGCGGAAGGCCGCCAGCAGCTTCGCGATGTCGTCGAAGTGCAGGCCCGTCGTCGGCTCGTCCAGGACGTAGAGCAGGCGCTCGCCGCCGAAGGAGGCGAGGTGCGCGGCGATCTTGATGCGCTGCGCCTCGCCGCCCGACAGCGTCGTCGCCGGCTGGCCCAGCCGGAGGTAGCCGAGGCCGATCTCGTCGAGCACCTGGAGGCGGCGCAGCACCTTGGGCGACGTGCTGAAGAAGGCGAGCGCCTCGCGGACGGTCATCTCGAGCACCTGGTGCACGTTCCGGCCGCGGTAGCGCACCTCGAGGACCTGCGGCTTGAACCGCGTTCCGTCGCACTGGTCGCAGGGCACGAACACGTCGGCCAGGAACTGCATCTCGACGCGCACTTCCCCTTCGCCCTGGCAGGCCTCGCACCGGCCGCCTGGCACGTTGAACGAGAAGTGGCTCGCCGTCAGCCCGCGCGCCCGGGCGTCCCGCGTCGTGGCGAACAGCTCGCGGATCGGGTCGAACGCCTTGAGGTAGGTCACCGGATTCGAGCGCGGCGTGCGCCCGATCGGGGCCTGATCGACCAGCACGACGTCGGTGACGTACTCGAGCCCCTCGATGGCGCGGAACGCGCCCACACGCCGGTCCCAGTTCCCCTTGGCGCGCTTGACGGCGGCGTACAGCACGTCATGGACGAGCGTCGACTTGCCCGAGCCGCTCACGCCCGTCACGCACGTCAACGTGTTCAGCGGAATGTCGATGTCGACGTGCTTCAAGTTGTGTTCGCTCGCCCCGAGCAGGCGGATCTTCTGCCCCGCGCCCCTCCGGCGCGGCGGCACCGGAATCGCCAGCTCCGCCCGGAGGTACTTGGCGGTCAGCGACCGCGGCTCCTGCAGCAGCCCGTCGAGCCCGCCGGAATAGACGACGCGCCCACCCTGCTCGCCCGCGCCGAGCCCCATGTCGACGATGTGGTCGGCGACGCGGATCATCTCTTCGTCGTGCTCGACGACGAGCACGGTGTTCCCCTGGTCGCGCAGCTGCCGGAGGATGTCGATGAGCCGCTGGTTGTCGCGCGAGTGGAGCCCGATCGACGGTTCGTCGAGCACGTACAGGGTGCCTACGAGCGCCGAGCCGAGCGAGGTGCCGAGGTTGATGCGCTGCGTTTCGCCACCCGAGAGCGTCGACGACAGCCGATCGAGCGTCAGGTAGTCGAGCCCCACGTCCGACAGGAACGACAGCCGGCGCCGGATCTCGCGCAGCACCTTCTCGGCCACCGCGGCCTCCTTCTCGGTGAGCTCGAGTGCCGCGAAGAACTGCTGCGCCTCCCGAACGGTGAGGGCCGACACCGCATCGATGGTGCGGCCGCCCACGCGCACGTCCCGCGCCTCGCGCCGCAGCCGCGCGCCGCCGCAGTCGGGGCACGCCAGATAGCCGCGGTAGCGGCTCAGGAAGACGCGGACGTGCACCTTGTATTTCTTGCGCTCGAGCCAGCGAAAAAAGCCGCGGATGCCGCGGTAGTCGTGCTTCGACAGCGCTCTGGAGGGTCCCGAACCCGTTGCAGGGCCGTCGTTCCCGTCGATCACGAACCGCCGCTCCGCGTCGGTCAGTTGCGCCCACGGCACGTCGAGCCGCACGCCCGTCCGCCGGGCGGCGCGCTTGAGCTCGGCGAGTTCGGCGCGGTAGTGCGGCTTGGTCCACGGCTCGATGGCGCCCTGGTTGATCGACTTGACCCGGTCGGGCACGACGAGGTCCATGTCGAGCTCGATGATGTTGCCGAAGCCGTGGCAGGTCGGGCAGGCGCCGAACGGGTTGTTGAACGAGAAGAGCCGCGGCTGCGGCGCCTCGTACGCGATGGCGCACGCCCGGCACTCGAAGCGCTCGGAGAACTCGAACCGCATGTCTGGAAGCACGATCGCGAAGGCGGCGCCGCCGCCTTCCCGGTACGAGGTCTCGATCGAGTCGGTCAGACGGCTCAACACCGCCGGGTCCCCATCGCGCGCGCCGGCGCGACCAGGTGCGAGGTCACCCTCGATCCGCAGGCGGTCGACGACGACCTCGAGCCGCGGCTGCCCGCGAAGCGATCCCGGGGCGACCTCGTCGAAGGCGACCGCCTGGCCGCCGAGCAGCAGGCGGCCGAAGCCGCGGCGCCGGAGCAGGTTCAGCGTCTCCACGATGGCGTCCGCGCCGTTCGCCCCGCCTCGCGTGTCGAGGTGGACGGCCCCACTCGAACCGTCCGCCTCGCGCTCGACGTCCTCGACGGCATCGACCTCGGCCCCCTGGAGCGAGACCACGGGCATCTCGAAGCCGACGAGCACGCGGCTGCCAGCCGGCAGCTCGCTCAGGCGCCGCGCCACCACCTCCGCCGTCTCCCGCGTGACCTCCCGCCCGCACTGCCGGCAGTAGGTCCGCCCGATCCGGGCGTACAGCAGCCGCATGTAGTCGTGGATCTCCGTCATCGTGCCGACGGTGGACCGCGGGTTGCGGACGCTGTTCTTCTGGCGAATGGCGATCGCCGGGCGGATGCCGTCGATGCGGTCGACGTCGGGCTTCTCCATCCGCTCGAGGAACTGGCGCGCGTAGGCCGACAGCGACTCGACGTAGCGCCGCTGGCCTTCGGCGTAGATCGTGTCGAAGGCGAGCGACGACTTGCCGGAGCCGCTCACGCCGGTAATGACGGCGAGCGCCCCGGCGGGAATGGTGACGTCGATATTCTTGAGGTTGTGCGTGCGGGCGCCACGCACGACGAGCGGGCCGCGGGCGGAAGAACTGGAGGTCACACTGCTGCCTGTGTCGTCGTCGCCGTAAGGAACTCATGTTACAGGAAATCAGCGGGCGGCGGCACCAACGACGCGGCCGACGCCTCAGCTTTCTTCGCCGCACCAGGGCAGGTGCAAGTACGATGCGCGAGGATGCAGGACCTCAGCCTGATCCTGACACTGGCCGGGGGGCTCGCCTCGGCGCTGGTGTTCGGGTACCTCACGCATCGGCTCGGGTTGTCGCCGCTCGTTGGCTACCTCATCGCGGGCGTTGTCGTAGGTCCGAACACGCCCGGCTTCATCGCCAATCCCGAGCTGGCCGAGCAGCTCGCCGAGATCGGCGTGATTCTCCTGATGTTCGGTGTCGGCCTGCAGCTGCACGTCGACGAGCTGCTCGCCGTACGGCGCGTGGCCGCGCCGGGCGCGATCGGCGGCATCGGCGCGGCCACGCTGCTCGGCGCGGCGGCGGCCCGGGCATACGGGTGGGGCTGGACCTCGGCGCTCGTCTTCGGCCTCACGCTGTCGGTGGCGAGCACCGTCGTGCTCGTCCGCGTCCTGTCCGACACGCGGCAGCTCCACACCTCCGCCGGGCATATCGCCGTCGGCTGGCTCGTCGTCGAAGACGTCATCACGGTCGTGATGCTGGTGCTGCTGCCGGCGCTCGTCGGCGCCAGGGCGACCCTCGGCGGCGTCGCCGGAATCCTGGCGCTCACGATCCTGAAGGTCGGCGGCCTCATTGCGCTCGCCGTGACCCTTGGCACGCGCGCGATCCCGCGGCTCCTCGACCTGGTGGCGGTGACCCGATCGCGCGAGCTCTTCACGCTGACCGTGCTCACGCTGGCGCTCGGCATTGCGGTCGTCTCGACGACGCTGTTCGGCGTGTCGATAGCGCTGGGCGCGTTCATCGCCGGCCTGACCGTGGGGCGCTCGGACTACAGCCTGCGCGCCGCCACCGAGGCGCTGCCGATGCGCGAGGCGTTCGCCGTCGTGTTCTTCGTGTCGATCGGCATGCTGCTCGATCCCGCGGAGCTGCTGGCGGCGCCCTGGCTGGCGCTGGCCGCACTTGCGGTCGTCGTGGTCGCCAAACCGCTCGTCGCGGCCGCAATCCTGGGACTCATGCGGTACCCACTCCATACCGTGGTGACGGTGCCGTCGGCGCTGGCGCAGATTGGCGAGTTCTCCTTCATCCTGGCGGGGCTGGCCCGCGACTTGCGCGTGCTCCCGGAGATGGCCACCAACATCGTCGTCGCCGTGTCGATCGCCTCGATTGCGATCAACCCGATGGCCGCGCGCGCCGTCCGCCCTGCCGAGCGGTGGCTCTCGCGCCGGCGCATCTTCCGCGCGCGGGGCGAGCCGCGGCTCGACGAGCGCGGCGCCTCCTCGTCCATCGGACCGGAGGATCGCGCCGTGGTCGTCGGCTACGGTCCCACCGGGCGCACCGTGGCGCGCCTGCTCCGCGAGAACGGCATCGAGCCGACGATCGTCGAGCTGAACATCGAGACGGTGCGGACGCTGCGGCAGGAGGGGTGGTCCGCTATCTACGGCGACGCTCGCGATCCGGAGACGCTGGTGATGGCCGGGATCCGGCACGCGGCGACGCTGATTGTGAGCGTCGCCGACGGCGGCGCCTCCGACGCGATTCGCGCCGCCCGCGAGCTGAGTCCCTCGGTGCACGTCTTCGCGCGCGGGGCGAACCTGCGCGACGTGCCGACGCTGCGCGGCGCCGGCGCCGAGCACGTGTTCTCGGGCGAAGGCGAGGTGGCGCTGGCGATGACCGAGGCGGTGCTGCGGCGGCTCGGCGCCACACCCGAGCAGATCGACCGCGAGCGGGCGCGGCTCCACGGCGAGCTGTTCGGACCGCGGCCCCGGTAGGGCGCTGGGCGGCTCGGTAGCTCGGTGGCTTGGGTGGATGGGGAAAAATTCGCGCACGGACCCGCCTGGCGCTATACTCGAGCCTCTACAGGCCCGGTAACCCGCGAGCGCGCCCTCGATTTCGCTCCGGGTGGGCAGGAGGTTCGTTGATGCGCGTACTGTTCACGTTGAGCCTCGTCGCAATACTGGTGTCGGGCGTGGCGGCCCAGGGGACGGCCGAGCTGAAGGTCGGCGACACGGCCCCGGACTTCACGCTGCAGGGCACCGACGGCAAGACGCACACGCTGTCGGACTACCGCGGCAAGCAGGCCGTAGTGGTGGCCTGGTTCCCGAGGGCGTTCACCCAGGGGTGCACCATCGAGTGCAAGTCGCTGGCGGAAAACGGCGAGCGGATCCGCCGCTACAACGTCACCTACTTCATGGCAAGCGTCGATCCGCTGGAGCAGAACCTGAAGTTCGCGAAGGCGACCTCCGTCACCCTCGGCGAGCGCGTCGTCGAGAAGAAGGAGGCGGACTTCCCGATGCTCAGCGACCCCGACAAGACCGTCGCGAAGGCGTACGGCGTGCTGAACGAGCGCGGCATGGCCAATCGCTGGACGTTCTACATCGACCGGAGCGGGCGTATCGCCGCCGTCGACAAGATGGTACGGCCGGAAACCTCCGCCGAGGACATGGTGGCCAGACTCGGCGAGCTCAAAGTCGCGACGCGATAGGTCGGCCGGACGTTCGGGTCGCTCGGTCGTTCACGCAGAACGCACCGACCGACCCGGACGACCCGCACAGTGCTCTCCGGCGCCTTCCCCATTTGCGATACGATCCGGGGCATGGATCCAGATGTGCCGCCCCTGGAAGAACCGCTCGCCGAGCTCGAACGACGGCTGATCGACGAGTACCTGCGCAGGCAGGGGCACGACCCCGACGCGCTGCGCGCGCGGCACGACGACGCCGCGCGGAAGCTGCTGGCGGAGGCGTCGGTGTACGCCGCGACCAAGCTCACCGAGATCGAGTCGCGGTCGCACTACGTGCGCAACCTGCACGACGGACACTGACGCCGCGGGGCGAGGACCCGGGGATCGGCAGGTGCGAGGTCCGTCGTCCGGGTTCCCGATCCCGGATCTGCTACGATGAGCATTCACGCCTTGCCGGCGTAGCTCAGTTGGTAGAGCAGTCGATTCGTAATCGACAGGTCGTCGGTTCAAGTCCGACCGCCGGCTCCAGAATTCCGCACTGATCTGCAACGGCGTACAGAACGGCCAATTCGCGCTATCGAACTTCCACACGGTAAGTCGTTGATTCTATGTAACCTGGGCTGGCCGTCATTTCCTCGCGGACCGCTCCCTCAAGATTAACGCCGCAGCTCGAAGCATCGAGTGACCCACGAACTGGACAGAATCACAGTGGAGGTATCACTCTGGTAAGGAGGGATAGCGCTTCTCCCCGACTACAACGAAAGGTCCGCCGCGCCTTGGCTGTGGTAAAGCGCCAGACGAACTTCCGTCTCGCGCGGTGGGCGCGCGCGGGCAACGCAGAGGAGCGCACGCCGATAGCTCGCGCCATACTAAGGGGCCCGGCCGCACGCGGTGTGCGGTTTGGAACATCACGGTTGCCGCCATCGCCCGTATGCTGTGACATGTGCGCACCAGGCATCGAGGCGCGATTCTGGCCCTTGCGGCAACAGCCCTGCTCGTCGGGTCCGGCCTCACGGGTGTACGCCACGTCCGCGGTCAATCGTCCGCGCCGGTCGTCTATGCCATCCCCATCGAGGGGATGATTGACCTCGGCCTCGCGCCCTTCCTGTCGCGCACGATCCGCGAGGCGCAGGAAGCGGGCGCCGCGGCGGTGCTGCTCGACATCAACACGTTCGGCGGCCGGGTCGATGCCGCCGTGGCGATGCGCGACGCGCTGCTGACCTCGCCGGTCAAGACGATCGCCTTCGTCAACCAGCGCGCGATTTCCGCCGGCGCGCTCATCGCGCTTGCCTGCGACACGCTGATCATGACGACCGGCGGCACGATCGGCGCGGCCGCGCCGGTCGTGGGCGGGGGGAGCGGCCAGGCGCAGCCGGCCGACGAGAAGTCGGTCTCCTACGTGCGCTCGGAGTTCCGGGCGACAGCCGAGACACGGAATCGGCCGCCCGCCATTGCCGAGGCGATGGTCGACGCCGACGTGGAGATCGCGGGCGTGATTGAGAAAGGCAAATTGCTCACGCTCACGACGTCTCAGGCGCTCGAGCTCAAGGTGGCCGATTTCAGCGCGGACACGCTGGAGGCCGCGCTCGCAGCCGCTGGGGTGTTAGACGCGGAGGTGCGGATCGCCTCGCAGACCTGGGCCGAAACGCTCGTACGTTTCCTCACCAACCCGGTCGTGAGCTCCCTGCTGATGACGGTGGGGCTGCTGGGGCTGCTCGTGGAGATCCGGACGCCCGGCTTCGCCCTACCGGGGACGGTGGGTCTCCTCTCGCTCGGGCTTTTCTTCTGGGGCCACTGGATCGTTCAGCTGGCGGGCTGGGAGGAATTGCTGCTCGTGTCGCTCGGCATGATTCTGCTCGCAGTCGAGGTGTTCGTGATTCCGGGCTTCACGGTGGCAGGCGTGAGCGGGATTGTCGTACTCGTGGCCGGACTCGGGATGACCCTCGTCGGCGCCGGCGCCACCATGAACGCGATCATGGGCGCGCTCGGGCGCGTCGCCTTCTCGATCCTGCTGGCGTTGGCTGGCGCCCTCGCATTGGTTCGAATGCTGCCGCGGCTGCCGTTCGGCCGGCGCCTCGTGCTCGAGACCGGGATGCAGGCCGACCTCGGCTACGTCTCGGCGCCGGCGCGCGACCGCCAGTGGCTGGGACGAACAGGCACGGCCCTCTCGCCGCTGCGGCCGGCCGGTATTGCGGAGATCGACGCCGCTCGTGTCGATGTCGTTTCGGACGGCGGCTTCATCGAGGCCGGGACCCCCATTCTCGTGACGCGCGTGGACGGCAACCGGATCGTGATCCGGCCGTCGGCGCCGCACCAGGAGCCTATACATGACTGAACTCCTCGACCCCACGGCGATCGGCGCCATCGGTCTGCTCATTCCAGCCGTTGTCCTGCTGCTGGTCGTCCTCTATCTGGTCCCCGTCCCGCTCTGGATCGCGGCCTGGTCGTCGGGCGCCTACGTGGGGCTGATGACCCTGGTGGGCATGCGGCTCCGGCGCGTGCCTCCGGCGACGATCGTCAACGCCCGGATCAGCGCGGTCAAGGCGGGCCTCCAGATTTCCATTGACGACCTCGAAGCGCATTATCTGGCCGGGGGCAACGTCGTGCGCGTCGTCAACGCGCTGATCTCCGCCGACAAGGCCAACATCGAGATGCCCTTCAAGCGCGCCGCGGCCATCGACCTGGCGGGACGCGACGTCCTCGAAGCCGTCAAGATGTCGGTGATCCCGAAAGTCATCGAGACGGCGCGGATCGCGGCCGTGGCGAAGGACGGGATCCAGTTGATTGCCGTCTCGCGCGTGACGGTTCGGACGAATATCGATCGCCTGGTGGGCGGCGCCGGCGAGGAGACGATCATCGCGCGCGTCGGCGAAGGCATGGTGAGCACGATCGGGTCCGCCGCGACGCACAAGGACGTGCTCGAGAACCCGGACCACATTTCAAAGAACATCCTGAGTCGCGGCCTGGACGCCGGCACCGCCTACGAGATCCTGTCGATCGACATCGCCGATGTGGATGTTGGTGAAAACATCGGGGCGAAGCTGCAGATCGATCAGGCGAACGCAGACAAGCAGATCGCACAGGCGAAAGCCGAGGAGCGCCGGGCGATGGCCGTTGCCCTCGAGCAGGAGATGCGCGCCCGTGTCGTCGAGGCGGAGGCGGAAGTCCCTCGGGCGATGGCCGAGGCGTTCCGGCAGGGCAATCTCGGGATCATGGATTACTACCGCATGAAGAACATCCAAGCCGACTCGTCGATGCGGGAGTCGATCGCCGACGGTGACGGCGCGGAGCCCGGACACCGGGGCCGGGAGGCGCGATGACAGGCATGGAGCACTGACCGATGTCAGTCGAAGTCCTCGTTCTCGGGGCGCTGTTCCTCCTGTTGCCGCTCGTCGAGCGCGCGCTGCGATCGACGCGCCAACGGAATGGAGGGGCGGCGGAGATGCCGCGGCCTGCGTCCCAGCCCTCGATATCTCCAGGGACCCCTCAGCCTCGACCGCTCGTGGACGCGCGGGTCCGGCGCACCGTGGACGTGTCACCAGTGGCGGCCAGTCTTCCGGTACGATCGTTGACGCGCCTCCAGCCCCCTGCGCCAGGTTCGCGCCACGGCGCGCGCCGAGCCGTCGCGGTTGACACTCTCCAGAGTCTGCCCACCCTGCGCGGTGCGGTCGTACTGATGACCATCCTCGCGCCGTGCCCGGCCGTTGCTCCGCACGACGGGGCGGAAGGCCTTCCCGTGCCCCGATCGACCGGGCGAGGCTGACGCCGCTCGAGATCACGCCGATGTTGTCGAAGGTCTCGACGGATATGCGCTGGCGTACCATGGGACGAGGACGCTTCGACTGGATGAGCCCACAGCAATGGAGGACGTCGTGAGTCCCGTGAAAGACCAGACAAAACGGACGCGCACTCCCACGCGAGTCGCGAAGAGCCGTAGCGCAGCTCAGGATACAGTCGAGAAGGAGCTGCGCAAGACCGAAATCCTGCGCAGTGCACACCTTCACCGTTCGCGGGCGCACACCTCGTCAGTCGGACGACGCCGGCAGGCACGGCGAGATGCGAAGTAGGTGTTCGCTCAGGATGCGTCGCGACGCGACTCTTCGATGATGAGACTGACGTCAGGGTAAGGGAGGCGAGTCGAGTGAACGCTCCTCATGCGGCCGCAGCTCTCGTACCGGCGTGCCGACGTACGTGGCGCCGCCCTTCAGCCGCGAGCACTTCGGGACACAGCTGAGCGCCCCGACCTGGCAACGGGGGCCTGCCTCCACGCCGATGCCGACGATGGTGCCGAGCCCGATTGTGACGTGGTCGCCGAGCCGGACGGCCGCCGTCTTCCACCGTGTGTCCCGACAGATGCACACCGCCGCCGACCACGACGCGGTCGCCGAACTCCAAGAGGTTATGGTCGTTCACGGCAAGGCTGTTGATATGGACGCCGCGACCGATCAGCGTTGCGAGCCTTCGCCCCGATTTCCCGGCTGCGTCGTCGCGCCGTGCCTTCTCACGATCCAACTCTGCGGACATGTTCCCCTCCGCCCGGCGCAAGTACCATGCTGCGCATGGGGTTCAACGCCTTCGGGGGGGATCCTAGACCAACCAGTGGAGTTCACACGAGGTGGTGTATCGGGTTGTGACGGTATGCCATCCTCACACAGGAGCGCTCGATGAAATGGTCGACGAGAATCGGCACGTTCGCCGGGATTGACGTCTACGTCCACACGACGTTCCTCATCCTGATCGCGTGGGTCGCCTTTGCGCATTGGCAAACGGGGCACAGTGCCGCCGCGGCGATGGAGGGTGTCGCGTTCATCCTGGCGTTGTTTGGCTGCGTGGTGCTGCACGAGTTCGGGCATGCCCTCACGGCACGACGATTCGGCATCAAGACACGCGACATCACCCTCTTGCCGATCGGAGGGCTCGCCCGGCTCGAGCGGATGCCTGATGACCCCAGGCAGGAGTTGTGGGTGGCGCTCGCGGGACCCGCCGTGAACGTCGTGATCGCGGCGGCGCTGTTCGTTCTCTTGCGGGCCACCGGCGCATTGACGCCCCTCGGCGCGCTCAGTGTGACCAGCGGGTCGTTCCTCGAGCGTCTGATGATCGTGAACCTCTTCCTGGTGGGCTTCAACCTGCTCCCGGCCTTCCCGATGGACGGCGGACGAGCGCTGCGGGCGATCCTGGCGATCCGCATGGACTACACGCGCGCGACGCAGCTCGCCGCCAATATCGGCCAGGGGATGGCGTTCCTGTTCGGCCTGCTCGGGCTGTTCTTCAATCCGTTCCTGGTATTCATCGCGTTGTTCGTCTGGATCGGCGCGGGACAGGAGGCCACGATGACCCAGATGAAGGCGGCGCTCGGCGGCATCCCCCTGGAGCGGGCCATGATCACGGACTTCCGGACGCTCTCTCCGAACGACTCCCTTGCGCGCGCCGTCGAGCTGCTGCTGTCCGGCGCCCAACAGGACTTCCCGGTCGTGGAAAATGGTGCCGTCGTCGGCGTTCTCACGCGCGCCGACCTTCTCACTGCGCTCGCACGTCATGAACAACAGTCTCCCGTGGCCGACGTCATGCGGCGTGATTTCCTGGTGGCCGACGCGTCAGACATGATCGACGTCGCGTTCCAACGCCTGCAGGGGCATGAGTGCCGTACCATCCCGGTCATCCGACGGGGCCATCTCATCGGGTTGCTCACGATGGACAACGTGGGCGAGTTCCTGGGGGTCCAGACGGCGATCGGAGGCCGACACGTGGGCCGGCCGGCGGCGCGTCAGGCCCCGCCGCGAATCGGCTTGACCAGCCCTTGAACGGTCGTGATCGCCGCCGGTGAACAGGAACGCCTTGACGCACCGTCAGTCTGGCGCGATGGGCGGCCCCGCGTTCGGCTCGGCTGAGTGGCGACCCGACAGCTGGAACACGTACCGTTCAGCGTGCCGCTGCGGGATCTCGCCGAGGCGGTGTGCCCGGGCTTTGGGCACTCAGTCGCCGCGCGAATGGGCGCGAAATGCGTGTGCCCGCACGTGAACCAGCCATCCAGGACGTGCTTCGCTGATCCGACGGCAGGTTCGGTCGTGGAGGACGAAGCCGGACAAGGCAGATCGAGTGATGCGATCCCTCGCGTTTTCGGTGTTACCATGCTCGCGGCGACGCTGACACTGCGGTTGCCGGCGCCATGTGGCGATGACCGTCTATCTCATCAATCCTAGCCACGTCTCATTCGGTATCGGCGTCATTACGCCTCGGTGGCTCTACGTGCTCGCGTCCGCGACTCCAACGGAGTATGGCGACCCGCGGCTCGTCGATGAAACGCTCGAGCCGTTCGACACCACAGCCATCAACGCAGGTGATGTCGTCGGCATCGGCATCCACACCGGCAATGCGCTGCGCGGGTACGAAATCGGGACAACGGCGCGGGCCCGAGGTGCGTACGTGGTCTTTGGCGGCATTCACGCGACACTGTATCCCGACGAGGCTCGAGCGGTCGGCGGTGCCCATGCAGTGGTCACCGGCGACGGCGAGCGGGTCTTTCCGCTGGTGCTCCGCGACTGCGCGGCCGGAACGCCGAGGGCCATCTACGACGGCGGCCGTATCGAGGCCGACGAGTGCATGCCGGGCCGGTGGGAGCTGCTGCCCGAGGGGCGTTACATGTGGGCGTCGGTGCAAACGGTGCGCGGATGTCCAAAGCACTGTTCCTTCTGTTCCGTCTGGCGTACCGACGGCCAACGCCCGCGGCAGCGGCACGTGGATCGTGTGCTTGACGAAATTGTGGAACTGCGCCGCCGTGGCTTCCGGTTTATCGCCCTCGCTGACGACAACTTTTACCCGGTGACGCTGAATGACATCCGCATGGCGTCGCGCCGCGAGAATCCGAGCCATCTGGAGCAGTTGAAGGCCACACGCGCGGAACGGTTCGAGCTGATGGCGGGCCTGGCGGGTCTTCCCGCCGACACCGTCTTTTTCACCCAGATCACCATGGAGGCCGCCGAAGACCCCGCGTTTCTCGACGCGATGCGTCGCGCCAACATCAAGGGTGCCCTCGTGGGAGTCGAGTCGGTGACGCCCGAGGGGCTGAAAGACGTCTACAAGGACTTCAACGCGAACGGAGAAGCGCTCGTCGAGCGGCTCCGGACGTTCCGCGAACACGGCGTGCACGTCCTCGGCTCGTTCATCTTCGGTCTCCCCAGCGATCGTCCCGCGACCTTCGACGCCTGCCTGTCGGTTGCCGAACGATCGGATCTTACGTTCGCGCAGTTCGTGATGCTGACGCCGTTTCCGGGCACGCTCGACTTCACCGCGTGGGAGAAGTCGATGGGGTCCGATCCCCCGCGGATCGGCGGCGTTCCGGTGACGCGGCACTGGCTGATTCCACAAGCCATCCGACCGAAGGTCTACGTCGAGCATCCAGTCATGAGCGCCGAGGAGATTCGCCGGCGCACGCAGCTCGTGTGGGATCGCTTCTATTCGCTTCGCAGCATCTGGCACCGGTCGCGCGCCGTGCAGTCGCTCAGAGCGCGGCTGGCCTTTCTGCTCATCTCGAAAATCTACCGTCAGATGTACGCGAACACCGGGATTGCGACCGACAGTGCGCGGGTCAATCGATCCGCGCAGTGGGCACGGCTCATGGCGATCCCGTGCCGCCGGTTGTTTGCGGGACGGCCGATGCCTGACCTGCAGGTGCCAGCGCTCTAGGCGCGGGAGTCCTCCAGCCGAGTGCTCGCGATCATCGATGGTGACCGGACGCGCTGAGTGCTGGCACACCCCGTGAAGGAACTACGCCTGTCCCCGTGTGATGGCCATGCCTGACGCTCAGTCGCCCGTTCGCCCGACTGCTCGGAACCCCACCGCTCAGGACGAAGGATTCTCGGAACACGGCTTTCACGCCTATCCGCGCGACCTGGCCCAGGCGCTGCACGGCCGCTGCCAGGAAGTACTGATCGGTACAGGCATTCGCGCCTGACCCTTCCTGACCCGGCCCAGCTCGAAGAGGCCCTCTCCGTGTGCTATCAGGCGAGTCTGTTGCGCGAAGAGGGGCGTCCAGTGACCTTTCGGGTAGTGGGTCAGTTTGAGAATCGCTGACCCTTGCGCGGCGTTCCGTTCGTGCGATGATGGGGCCATGCCTAAACGCTCAAGCAAGCCCAAGCGCGCGGGAACAGCCCACGATTTCACCGTCACGGCTCGCCGTGTGGTCGAACAGGCCATCGGGGAAAGGCTGGACGGCTCGCCGTTGGACGATCCGCAGGGGGGCAAAAATCCTGCGGCCGTGGCACTCGGAAGGCTTGGAGGCTCAAAGGGTGGCAGGGCAAGGGCTGAATCCCTTAGCCCCGCCAAGCGAAAAGCCATCGCTAGGAAAGCCGCTCAATCCAGGTGGGCACGCTAGTCACCACCATCAAAATCTGATGCCTTGGGCTGCGGGATTGGACCAAAAGTGGCGCCGTACTTAGTAAGCTGTTGTCCCAAGAGGGTGTGAACGCGTAGCGCGTGCTGTGGGGACATATGCACTTCAGCTTCACGAACACTTTCAATAATTCCGGTGTCTTTGTTTACCTCTTCGATTCGAGCAAATATCAAACGCACGTCCCAGGGGCCTGTCTGAATCTGTGTGTCGTTTGTGTAGTACGACGCAAACGATTCTGACTTCCTGACTACTTTCTTCTCAACCTTTACCTTTTCGGCTACGGTCTTCTTCTTGGTCATTGTGCTGTTAGCCTCCGGTCGCAGCAATGTAGCTGACCGCTGTCGGCGATGTGTAGTTAAACACCAACAGCGAATGAGGCACCTCTTCGCGGTGTATGTCTTCCATGCTCACTGCGTCCACGAACGGCGCTACTCCTGCCACAGAACCAGTGTTCGAGAGGATCTGTTCGAACTGACCGCTTGAGGAATGCATCGCGATCACGTCTTCAATGGGCTCAAATGTGATACGCAGGCGTGCATCAAGCGCCTCAGCAAGCGTCACCAGCGTCTTAAACGTCCATCCGTCGTATTCAGCTTGCTCCGCTCGCGAGATCGCCGATTGTCCAGTTCCCGACCTCTCCGCTAATTGCTTCTGGTTCAATTTCCTCCGCTGCCGCATTGAACGCAGTTGCATTGCGACCTCGGACTGAGCCCATCGCCTGACAAACCGCCTACGAAAGCCTGGATCGGTTCTGAGACGTTCAGCCAGACCTAGGTCAATGGGTGCGGTGCGATCCAAGACTTGAGATGACATGTATCGGTGCCCCTCTTTCGATCTCTGCGCGTCTCCTCTTAGCAAGATCGATGTCAGCCTGTGGAACGCGCTTCGTCTTCTTCACAAGTCCATGAACAACCACGATCAAGCGTCTCTCGCTTGGCGAGAAGTAGAAGAGTAATCGCCCATGCCTGTTGTCGTGGTTTGCCCGCAGTTCAAAGATGCCGTCACCGAGCGGGGCAGTAACGGGTCGCCCACAGAGGTTTCCACGCTCCAAGAGCATCGTGAACGAGATGAGCATTTCGTCCCATAGGTCCGTCCCCGCCCACTGCCGGAATTGCCCTACAACGTTCCCATATTGGCGGGCGTCCCATAGAGGCATCGTATCACAATGTTGTGTTATTGAAGCGGTGGAGATAGAGTATCACAGGATCGTGATAACACCACAGGTTGCGGTTGACATAGCATGAGCGGTCATGCATAATGGTCACTATGAACCGGTTGAACATGGCCAAGAGGACTGCGGTTGTGGCAGCCCTGTGTGAGGGTAACAGTATCCGAGCGACAGTCCGCATGACGGGGGTGGCGAAGAATACCATCGTCAAGCTGCTCGTGGCGTTGGGCGCAGCCTGCACGCGCTACCAGGACGCGACGCTCCGCAACCTGCCCTGCAAGCGGCTCCAGTGCGATGAAATCTGGGCGTTTGTCGGCGGCAAGGACAAGAACTTGTCAGACGAGAAGCGGGAAGCCGGTCTCGGCTCCGTTTGGACGTGGACCTGCATCGATGCGGACACGAAGCTGATCCCGTCGTGGCTTGTGGGAACGCGCGACGGTGGAACGGCCTACGAGTTCATGATGGACGTGGCCGGCCGGATGCGTGGCCGCGTGCAGCTCACCACGGACGGCCTCACGGTGTATCTGGCCGCCGTCGAGGATGCCTTCGGCGCGGACATCGACTACGCGACACTGACGAAGATTTACGGGAACGACCCGGAAGGCGAGAAGCGGTATAGTCCTGCGAAGTGCCTGGGCTGCGACACGAAGATCGTCACTGGCGACCCGGACGCGAAGCACATCTCGACCAGCTACGTCGAGCGCCAGAACCTCACAATGCGGATGTCGATGCGGCGCTTCACCCGCCTGACGAATGCCTTCTCAAAAAAAGTCGAAAATCACGCGGCAGCCGTGGCGCTCTACTTTATGTATTACAACTTTGCCCGCATTCATCAGACGCTGCGCGTGACGCCAGCGATGGAGGCCGGCGTAGCGCAGCACGTCTGGTCCATCGAAGAAATCGTGGGGCTGCTGACCTAGTGTTCCAAGTCCTGTCGCTGATGCTTTTCGCGTGGCTGGTTTGGATGGTGTTTTGTCCATCCTGGTTCGGCCACCGCTGCACGAACTGTGGATACCGCAAGGGGTTCGCTCGCGTTCAGACACGCCCTGCCGGTCCTCCTTGCTATGGCGGTTGCCCGTTCGATAGTTCTGGAGGCGGATCGATGGGTCGATTGCCGAGGCCGCATTACCATCGTTGGGAATGGGAGTGTCCCAAGTGCGGGCACTGGGTTTACGAACCGAGCGTGTTGGATCGTTGACCAATGAATCGCAGCGATCCAGTCAAACTGACCCACTACCACCTTTCGAGTGGCCTTGGCCGGCCCGGAGGCCTTTCCGCCGGCGGAGGGGCCACCGGCCGGGTTGCATCGTCTCGTGTTTGGTGATTCGCGACCATTGGATCAGCACGAGCTGCGACGACTGGCGCCAGCCGCCGTGTTCGAAGCCGCACACCTTGTCGCGGACCTCACTCACGTGGATGGCGCGGTCGTCATGACCACGGGACTCGATCTGCTTGGATTCGGGGAAGAAATCGCCGGAGATGTGCCGGAGGTCCCGCGCGTGATGCGGGCGCGCGATCTCGAGGGAGTGGAGCGCGAATGGGTGCGAACCGACCGCGTCGGCACACGCCATCGCTCCGCATATCGACTGTGTCATATCCTGCGCGACGCCCCGGCGGTCGTGGTGTCACAGGACGGTGGCCGGCGATTCATCCGTTGGCACAAGGACGCTGTCACCTACTGGGAACAGGTTGCGACCGCACCGTGGGAGGTGTACATCCCGGTTCGCGGCTGCCGTGCAGGAGTGCATCGTCCGCTGTGCAGTTCGGGACAGCGAATGTGGAGCGCATCTCCTACGATGGGATATGGCCACTGAGCGAGACGACCTCGGAAGCTCGTCGTGGCATGATGCTGTCAGCACATCCGTCGGATCTCCCGCGTTCTCTCATCAGCTGAAAGGGAACTGATGTCCAAAGCCGGAAGCTCGCGCAGGTTGCGACGTATTCAGGTCCTCCACAGTCCTGCCCGCAGTGCATGGACTACAGGGCCGAGGATGAGCCGATCCGCCCGAACCGAATTGCGTGGCGACGTCGAGGGCCAACTCGAGGAGATGTACCGCGACCTTGCCGTGCAGATGAAGCGTATGGGGCAGCTTCAAGCGCAAGCCGGCGAGTTGCGCGCGGCGTTCCGGCGACTGGAGGGCCCCATGGCGAGCAATCGCGCCAGGCGATCCTTCGCGGTGTGGACAGCCTGAATTAGGACGGCGACCGAGGGACTGACTGCGTGCAACTCCGCACGGCTCGCCTGTGTCTTGACTGCGCTGCGATCGCAGCTGTCAGGCACCCCCTGCGAGGCAACGAACCCGAATCAGGTTCCCGAGGGCGACGCTACGTGTGCCGGCGCACGCCGGCGACGAGCAGCACCACGCCGCCGGCCACCGCCGCGATCCCCAGTACCGGCGGCACCGGCAGCGTCTTCTCTCGATCCGCCGTGGCGTGCAGCGGACCGACGTCGATCACCGTCTCGCGACTCGTGTAGGTGATCCCTCCATACGCGAGCGCCGCCAGGCCGAGCACGATCAACACCACACCAACGACTGCCATCGGTTTCATCACCACTCCTCACTCGTCAGGCACGACGCGGACGCCCGCCGAGACGGCGCGCGCGCGAACAACGAAGCGATTGGGCGCGGCGCCCACGAACGAAAACGGATGACACGTGATCAGCGTCAGCGTACGGCCCTCGGTGGGCTCGAGCACCTCGAGCGCGTCCGGCGCCACGACCGCCGTCCATTCCACCTCGTAGTGGACCTCCCGCCCGCCGGCCGTCACCGTGATGACGTCACCCGCGCGAATCTGGCGCAGCGGCCTGAAGAGCGTGTCGCGGTGCGCCGCCAGCGCGATATTGCCGGATTCGCCGGGCGCCGGGGTGTCCGCCACGTGCCCGACGGCGCGTCGCAGGACGGCGGACGAGTCGCCCTCGACGATGACCGCACGGAGGCCGATTCGCGCGCTGTGGATCTGGCCGAGCAGATCGCCCTCGCGCCGCGCGCGCGGCGCCGGCCCCGGCAGACCGGAGGCCGCCGCGAGGCGTGCGTACGCCTGCGCCTGGTAGGCCCGGGCGTCGGCGACGACCCAGGCGACGTACGCGAGCGAGCAGACCCCCACCACGACGAACATGGCGGCCACACCCTGCGCGACACCGCGGCGGGTCATCGTCATCGCTGGTCCTCGAGCGGCACGACGTAGCCCGCGCGCGCACGCACGCGCAACGGCCCGCCACCCGGGGCCGACGCCGTCACCGCAATCGTGCGGAAGGCGCCCGGGGGTGACTGCGGTTCCGGAGCAAAGCCGAGCGTGTACTGCTCACGCAGCTCGCGAACGATCTGTGTCAACACCTCCGCCACCTCGTCGGTCGAGCTTGGAAAGTACGCCACACCGCCCGTGTCTGTGGCCAACCGCCGCAGCACCCGCGGCGCCTGCTCGGCTGACGCCCCCCGCAATCCGATCGTGTAGATCACGGCCTGGGACTGCCAGGCCATCGCCCGCAGGTCCGCGTACCCGTGCACGCTGGCGTTGTCCCCCCCGTCGCTGACGACGATCAGCGTGCGTGTGTCCCAGCGGCCCTGCGCCAGCTGCTCGAGACCTGCGATGACGGCGTCGTAGAGTGCCGTGCGCCCCCGCGCGGGAATCGCGCCGACCGCAGCGGCCAGCACCCGGGCGTCGTGCGTGAACGGCTGGCCGTCCGCGCCGAGGGGTCGCGACACATGCTCGTTGAACCCGACCACGAAGAGCTCATCCCCTGGATACGTCGCGCTCGAAAACGCCCTCACCGCTGCCGTCACGCCGGGCAGGTGGCCGCGCATGCTCTGGCTGTGATCGATCACCAGGCCGAGCGTGATGGGGCCGTCGCCGTGGTGGAAGAGCGTCACTGGCCGCGGCCGACCGTCCTCCAAGACGCGAAAGCTGTCCTGGGCGAGCCCGATCACGCGCTGGCCGCGGGCGTCCGTCACGGTGACCGGCACGGCCACCAGGACGGTCCGGACGGACAGCGTGGCCTGGAGCACGGCAACGAGCGCGAAGAGGGATAGCACGACATGACCTCGCCGCGCCGCGGAACCGTACGTCCCGCGGCGCACAAGACGCGTGGCCGTTATGGCAGAGACTCGAACACGGTCCGCCGGCGCCCGCGCACACGACCGACGAGCAGCAGCGCACCCGCGACGCCACAGGAGGCGACGCCGAGTGCCGCCACGAGGAACAACGGGCTCGCCGTCTGCGGCAACGCTCCCCTCTGCGGCGAAGCCGACGCCACCGTCCGCTCTGGCAGCGGCGTCTGTCCCGGCAGCGGCGTCTGTCCCGGCAGCGGCGTGGTCTGAATGGCTGCCGCGACGGGCACTTCCGTCCGATCCGGGGTCACCGCCACGATCGGCACGGTCTTGAGGTCGGGATCCGGCAGTTCAACAGCTATCGCAGGGACGACTACCTTTGACGCCACGGCCAGTTCGACGGCCCGGTGCTTCGGATACACGAACTCGTGGCCGGCGCTGCGCCCTGGGTAGAACCATGCGCGGATCGCTTCCGGGGAACCGACCGGCACCTCGCCAAACGTAATGACGGTCTTCTCCGTCGGCTCGAGCCGATAGTTCGGGATGGCCATCACGAGGCCGATGTGTCGCGTGCCGTCGTGATTGGAGATCTGCACGATGTGACGGTCCGTCATTGAATCGACGAGCTGGAACGTGTAGATCCCCGCGGGAAGGAGGTATTTCCCGATCTCGAACGGCTGACTGAAGGTGAGAATCGTCTTCTGGTTGTAGTCGTCACCACGAGCGGGAGACGCTGCGCCCAGCAGCACGAGCGCAAGTCCGACGAGAACGACTTTCCGAATCGTCATGTATCCACCTCTTTCTCGTATCCGCCCTCGACTCGAGGACTGTCGATACGTCACTCATCGTAGAAGGTGGCGTGTCTGGCGTCTGTGCCCCATTGCACACGGCCGCCGCGCCGCGCGCACTGCTGCGGCCGAGCTTCGGTGGTGCACGCGTGCAAAACGGGACAGACGCGTCCCGAAGACCCTGCCAGGATCGACATCGAGGATGACCACTGGGCTCGTGATGCCGATCGTGCTGAGTCTCACCGTGTGGGCGGTGTTCGTGTTGAAGCCGTGGCGGCATAGAGAGGAACCGAGCTTCGCCCTGATGAGCCACCAGTGGATCTCGGAACAGCGCGCGGACGAATCGCGGCATCGAACACACTCAGCAGTCTGACACCCATCGATGATTCGAGATTCGCACAGAAGACACCGGAGATCAGATGACTGACACACGACACGAACACATGACCGCGCTACCACCCGAGACCGCCAACGGCCATCGAGGGGGCCTTGTGAAGGGTCTCATGGGTGGCGCCCTGATCGGCACGGCCGCAGGCGTGCTCTTTGCGCCGCGGATCTATGCGGCGCTGCGGGCCGTTCGACGCCAGGTGACGGAGGCCGCCGTGGGCGCCGGCAACGCGGTGGGCGACGATCTCCGACAGACGGGCCGGGGCGTCTACGGGAAGGCGCTGAGCATGGTCATCCGCGGCGCGGAGGACGTCAAGGAGCGCGCCACAGAAGCGCAGGCCGAACTGGCGCAGCGCGCCGCGCGCACACACACGGGCTCGTAAGGGGAGGAATAGCTGTGTTGTACACCATTGCCGTTCTGCTGTTGATCGCGTGGTTCCTCGGCATCGTCGGAATCTACACCGTCGGCGCGTTCATTCACGCGCTGCTGGTCATCGCCGTCGTACTGTTTCTCGTGGGGCTGGTGGGCGGCCGCCGGACGCGTATAGCTGTATAGCGACAACGTCGCTGCGGGACCGGATTCGCCTTTCGAGCGGCTTCGGTGAGCACTGATGGGGAACAGCTGCCGCTACGGGCCGAACCGACCCGCTGGAATCTTCACAAGGAACGCGTCGAGGCGGTCGCCGCCGAGATTCGTGGTCCAGAAGAAGTATCTGCCGGTCACGTCGAGGTTCCCCTTCGGGACCTGCTCGTAGTCGTCGCCATCGACGTCGCGCCCGCCGGCTGCGTCGAGATCGGTCATCACGGGCGCGACCACGAGCACATCGAGCGAGCCGTTCGCGTTGTGCGCGAAGTCCAGAGGGACACAGACGATTTCGTCGGCCATGTCGGGCACGCGGCTCGCGTTGCTGCCGCACGCATACTGAGATTCCGGCGCGATTCCAGGCTGCGCGTTCCCGTGCGCGACATGATTCGCCGCCGCCACGTCCCAGCGCTTGTTGAAATGGACGACGGGGCCGATCGGTCGGGCGGTCGTGGTGAGAGGGAACGTCAGCAGGATCGTCGCGTTCGGGAGGGGATTGAACGTGTCGGCGCCCACCGCGTATCCGAATCCCATATCGAGATGCCCCAGCGCGCCGTCGACGTCCTCGATGGTCGCAACGCGGCCCCGATGCAGCAGGTTGACCACGCGGTTTCGACGCGAGCCGTCCGCCCGCGTTTCGAGCAGGATCAGCCACCGTCCCGATTTGTCCACGTGGCACTCGTCCAGGCTGTAGCCCTTCGGCGCGCCGAAGTACCTGAACCGCCGAACCTCGCTGTCGTAGACGACGCACCCGATTCGCTGCCAGTCGCCGTCCTGGACGGTCGCCGAGTGCACCCGATCGTCGTCGCTCGAATGCGGCTGCGTGATGAACGCAGCGCCCTTGGGGCAGATATTCGGCCGCGGGCACTCCGTGAGGTCCATGGCGGCCATCGCCTCGAACTGCCGGAGGAGGATGTCGTACCGGCGCAGCTCGGTCGACCCCACGACGAAGGTGTAGAGCCGAGTCGGCCGCGTGGCGCTGAAGTACCACCCTTCTCCCGTACTGAAGCTGTGGGGATCCACGGCGTCGAAGAGCGGTCCAAGCGGTTCGACCGCGTCGGTCAGTTTGTTGTACCGGACCAGGAGGGGACCGACACCGCCGTGCTCTCGCGCGGTTCCCAGAAAGATGTACATGTGGGCGCTGCCGACATGGTTGTTGATGTTGCGCCAGTAGGAGTAGCCCGCGTACCAGAGGCAATCCTGTCCCTCCGCGCAGTCGGACGCGCTGGTGAGACGAACTCCGCCGGTCTGATAGGGCGCGGGAAACACGAACGGGCCTGTGCCGCCGCCCGCCGGCAGGAACGCCTCGATCTGCGCTCGTGTGAGGCGTGGCCGCAGCGCCGGTGAGCCGGCGGTTTCGATAAAGCCGCCGCCGAGCGGGGGTGGCGGACTGATCCCGAGACGGGCGTCGTGGACCGTCGCGCCGAGGGTGCCGAGGGCCACGTCGAGGATCAGCGGATATGAAGGACTTCCGGCGCTCTCGACGAGAAAGCGTCCGTTCCGGAAGTACTGGACGCGGCCCCCGACCACTGCGACGCGGAAGACGTCGCCGGCCGCGTACGGCGTGTCGCCGCCCGACCGGTACTCGCCGTTCTCGAGAACGTCCGCCCACCCATCGCCGTTGAAACGGAACGCGAAATCGACGTCGCCATAGCTGGTGTCCTGGTTGCCATGGCTGAGTCCGCCAACCCAGAACGTGTCGGCCTCGCCGACGGTGAACTCGACGAAGCCATCGCCGGCGCTCAGTTCCTGCTGCGATGTCGCACCGGCATCGTCAAAGCGATCCCATCCGCTCGTCTTCTCCAGAACCGCTCCCACGACCGTGGCGTTCATGACGTTCACCCAGGTGACGCCCATCTCTTCCGCATTCGGTGCCAGGTTGTGGCACAAGACGACCACGCATGGGACCAGGATTGCGAGTGTTCTTCGCATATGGTCCGCCGAGGAGCACGAAGAGTGCCAGCACGACCGCAGGCCTTGTCATCTGCGCTGAGTGCAAAACATGACAGATCCCTCCGCAGCACCCTGCCACGATCGCTGTCGAGGGAGTCGATACACATGACATGGAGGACAGCGACATCGGGCGTGGCGGTTTGTGCGGCGGCACTCGTCGCAGCCGGCACCGGGAGCGGCGCCGCGCAGAACGACGATGACACGCGGCGCGTGGCCGCCGCCACCGTCGTCCTGAACGAGATGCGGGAGGCGCCGGACAAGGCGATCCCGCAGAGCATCTACGACAACGCGGAAGCGATCGCGATCTTCCCGTCCGTCAAGAAGGCCGGCTTCATCGTCGGCGGCCAGTGGGGACGCGGCGTCATCAGCGTCCGCGAGGCGCAGACGCGCGCGTGGTCGTCGCCCGCCTTCCTGACGCTCACCGGCGGCAGCGTGGGCGCGCAGATCGGCGGCACCGAGATCGACCTCATCCTCGTGATCATGAACCGGCGCGGCGTCGAGCGGCTCCTCGCCAATGAGGTCAAGCTCGGCGCAGAAGTGTCGGCGGCTGCCGGACCGGTGGGCCGCGCCGCCGAGGCGTCCACGGATCTGCAGCTCCGGGCCGAGATTCTCAGCTACTCGCGAAGCCGCGGCCTCTTCGCGGGCGCCACGGTCAATGGGTCGGCCATCAAGGAAGACCTGGACGCGAACAGGCGCTTCTACGGGCGTCCCCTCTCATCCGAGGACATCGTCTTCGATCGCGCCGGCCACGCGCCTGCGAGCGTGACCGGGCTGAAGGCGGCGCTCAATCGCACGGCGGCCCGCTAGCGATCGCAACCGCCATCCCGCAGAGGAGGTGTGAATCATGTTGCATGCGAGTCTCTTCATCGTACTCCTCGTCTTCCCTGGCGTCGCGGCGGCCCAGGCGCCGTGCACGCCCGACGCGCGCCGGGTGGTCGACGAGATCTACCGGCACATGCTCGAACGTGCGCCCGACCCCGACAGCGCCACCCACGTCGAACGGCTGGCCGCCGGGGGCACGAGCGTCCGCGATCTAGTCCGCCTCGTCGCGAAATCGCCAGAGCATCTGCAGCGGTTCTTCCCGCCGGGCCAGGCGAGGGATGAGCGCGAACAGGCCGTGGGGACCTTGTACCGGCACCTGCTCGGCCGGCAGCCCGATCCCGCAGGCGCGAGAGCGTTTGCGCAGGTGGCGGTGACCCGAGGAGTGGACGCGGTGATCGACGAGATCCTGGCGTCGCCCGAGTACCGGGACGCGTTTGGTGATGCCGGCGTCCCCGGGTCGGGCGGGCTGCGCTACTGTGCGTCGGGGCGCGCGCAGGGACCGCCGGCCGGCCGCAGGGGCGGCGAAATGCGGTTCCGCGGCATGGACCGCAACAACGACGGCATGATTACCTGGAGCGAGTGGCGGGGCAGCTCCGAGTCGTTCCGGACGCATGACTGGAACCGCGACGGAGTCCTCTCAGGAGAGGAGGTCCGCCCTGGTGGACGAAGGGACAGCAGCCTCGAAGACCGCGACTTCGATCCGAGTGCTGACGACCGGTTTCCCGCCTGGTCCGACGCCGGCTTCGCGAGCCTCGACCACAATCGCGACGGGCGCATCGCGTCGACCGAGTGGCACGGCGATCTCGAGACCTTCCGCCGAGTCGACCGCAACGACGACACCGTGCTCAGCCGCGAGGAGCTCGGCGGCAACGCGGGCCGCCGGCGGGACTCGTTTGCGAGCCTTGACGTCAACCGCAACAGCACGATCTCGCGCGACGAATGGCACCGATCGCGGCGGAGCTTCGACGACCAGGATGTGAATCGGGACGGGGTGCTCACCCGGCGCGAATTCAACGGGGGTGGGGTGCCGACATCGGGGCGCAACTGACCATCATCCGTGCGTCGGTTTACGGGGTTTCTCCGGCCTCCGACGCACCATCGCCGTCGAGAACCCGCGGAAGCACCCCACCCGGACGGCCGTAATGCGGAACGACGTCCGCCGGCCCGTCCGGTCCCGGTGCCACAAACCGCGCGAGACCGGGCGAGTAATACAGGCACCCGACTTCGTCTGGCGGGCGGCGGCGCACGAAGGCGTCCGCACCGGCGAGAGCGGCCAACCATTGGTTCTTCAGGGCGGGCAGGTCGACCGGCTCCACCAGGTTGAGGCGCTCGAAATCCTCCGCGTAATACTTCCCTCTGCGCCGCAGCATCTCCAGCAGCGCGAACGGCGTGAAGCCCGGATCCTTCCCCGCCGCCGCCCAGCAGAGCGCGCCCAGCTGCAGCGTCCGGGCGTGCAGGTCGAGGATGTCGAGGAAGTCGCGCGGCTCGTCGCGTCCGGCCAGCGCCAGCAGCTTGTTGATGGCCAGATCGATCGGGTGCAGCATGTAGCCGACGACGTCGCTGCGGATCGTTGGCATGAAGCGCCACGCCGAGTCGTGCGCCCATTCCACTTTGGTGTGCGCGCCGCCTCGCGAGACGGTGGCGCGAATGTACCCCGGCAGCTGTATCTCGGCGGCCGCGTCGTGACCGGCGGCGCGCAGCTGCCGCACGTCGTCGGTGAACGCGCTGGCGACGCGCTCGACCGAGTCCTGAAAGTAATCGAGATCGTTGCTGTAGCGCCGGGTGTTCGGCTCCAGGTGGATCGCGGCGCCGCCGGCGAGGTAGTTGTCGAAGCTCCGGTTCGCCGACAGCAGCCGAGCGACCTCTTCCTGATAGGGGGTCAGCGGCATAGTCGTGCGCCAAGCTCCCAGCCGCGCAGCCCGCCGAACTTCATCAACTGCTCCGCCACCCAGGGCACGTCACGCGCCGTGACGGCATACTCCGGATCGCAGGACCAGAAGCACTGCGCGTGGAAGCGCCGAAACGCACGCCGCGCCTCGCGGAGCCGCACCATCTGGCGGGCCGCGTCCGGATCCAGCCGGCGCCGGCTCTTCCGGCCCCCTCTCCGCCCAATCTCTGCCAGGTAGGCTCGCACCGTGCGGTCCATACCCAACATTACCAGCTTATGATAAAAGACTCAATATATCAGCCGCTTACGAGGCTTCTCCGCCCACCGGCGCGCCATCGTCGTCGAGGACGGCCATACGGGCTTCGCCCTCGCGCTTCAGGGCAGCGGCGTCAGCCGCGATGGCCGCCTCGGTGTGGCGGCCCGGGTGTCGCACACGCCGGTCCAGCGCGGCGATGACTTCCAGGAGCCGTGCGCGCAGGTCCAATCGTTCGCTCATCGAGCGGACAGGCGCGGAACCGCGAGCCAGGCGATCGTCGTCGTGAGGACGACGGCGAACACGATGCGCGCCTGGGCCGCCGTCCTGCGGCTGCTCGTCGCGTAGCCGAGCGGCCATTGGCGCCACCGTTCGTCAGACGTATCGCCGCCGGACAGGGTGGTTATCGTCATGCTCATGGGTTCCCTCGATTCCCCTCCGGACCTTCCTTCACAAGCGCGCGGCGATCTCTATCAGCAGCCGCACGAACAGCACCACCGGCGTGCCGACGACCAGGATCGCGAGCGGGACCATGAGGACGAGGAGTACGAGCCAGGCCGCGTCCTTCGCAGCCGCGACCAGCCGCCGTTCCCCTGTGACGTTCGATCCGCTCACCGATCCATTGTGATGTCTGCGTGGGGCGGCGGGCTGTTCAAAACGATACGGAGCCGTGACCTGGCAGCTTCGGTGACGAGGCGAACCTCATGAAATGGTCGACCAGAATCAGTGCGTGACCGCGGGTGCGGCGAGCGATCGCCGCGCCTGCCGGAACAGCGTGAAGATGCGCTCCATGTATTCGAGATCCTCGCGGCGGTCGCCGGTCTCGTACAGGTTGTGATCGATCACGGCCGCGAGGACCAGAAACGCCAGGCGATGGCTGCCCGCCAGAACGTGTGATTCGGACAACCCGGTCGCCTCCGCCCGGACCTCCGGCAGCGGGAGCCTGATCCAAGGGCCTCGCCGGTCCTCGTCGACGTAGAACCGGCCGTGCGCGGCGAAATACGCGAGGAGCTGCTCCGACAGATGCCCGGTGGGGACGAAAGCGGCGAAATAGCCGTGCAGCTCGGCGGACAGCCCGGCGCGATCCACGAGACCCACCGCGAGCTGAAACTCGCGATCGAACGCCTGCCACTGCGCGTCGGACCCGAGGACGCGATCCACTTCAGCCTGCTTGTCGGCCTTGACGGCCCGCAGCCCGCGAACCACCGCCCCGTTCAATTGTTCCAGCTCGAGCCTGCGCCGGTCGCCGCTCCCGGCGGCTGACTGGAGGGCCTGCCTGACCTCATCCTGCAGACTCCTGAGCCGGATCTGCTCCGCCGTGAGCCGGCCGGCCCGCGCCGACAGGAAATCCGCGAACGCGCCGGCGAGGCGAAACGGCGCGAGCACCCCGTGGTAGAACATCGCGCCGAGCGCCACTTCCCGGAAGCCGCCAAAATACCAGTACGGGGCGAAGCTGACGTTCCGGTATGTGTTCTCCATCGGAAACAGCACTTCGGTGCTCCGGTCGATGGTTCCGGGCACCTGCGGGTACCGTTCGACGCGGAGATGGAGGCTCGGGCGCGCTCGGGCGCGGTCGACCAGCGTCTTGGCCAGTCCCTTGGGCGTCTGCATGGTCAGGCCGCTTGCCCGGTCCCCGATGGCCTCGGTGCTGTCCATGATCAGGTCGAACACCGCCTTCGTCTGGTTCGAGCAGTTGTCGTAGAAGAAATTGAACCGCGATTTGTTCGGCGCGGCGTGGAAGGCGTCGACGATCGCCCGATCGTCAGCGGCCGTCGTCGCGATCGAGAGGATGTAGATGCTCCTGGTGAAGCGGTTCGCCAGCCCGGTCCTCCACTGCCCAACCGGCAGGCGCCCGTCGTCGGTCCGGCTCAGCGCCGCCGAAAAGGCCGCCTCGAAACTCGACGCCTGCATCGCCGTGTGCAGCCCCGGCGTGGCAATCAGCGGCGCCAGATCGGGGGAATCGACGCCGTGGAGGAACTGCTCGAGCGACACGATCGCCCAGTCGTAGTCGTCCTCCTCGCTGATCGCCGAGAACTTGCTGACGACCCCTCCCCGTTCCTCCGGCCGGCACAGCCGCATGCGGATGGGGCTTCCGTCGGGACAGATATTGGAGAGATACGTGCCGGCGTGCCCGACACGCGTGAAGAACCCGAGCGCGTTGATCGGTTCGAGGATGACGACGCCAATGTCCGCGGCGCTCTCGTACGCCGGCGCCAGCAGGACCGCCAGCGTCAGCATCGCGCGTCGAAATCTGGTGCGCACGGATTGAGCGTACTGGAGACGCCTGCGGTCAGGATGTCCCTTAGGGCACACCGCCCCTTGTGGCCGCCGGTATCATGCCCGGGAGCCACAGACGGCGCCATGACAGGAAAGAACCCCGGCCCACTCCCCGACGCGGCGCTCGCCGCCGCGCGCGCTCTCGCCGATCAAACGTTTGCGCGAGCCGCAGGCGCACCACTGATTCCCGGGAACGCGGTGCGAATCCTCAGGGACGCGAAGGAGAACTATCCCGCGTGGCTCGAGGCCATCGCCTCGGCCAGGAGCACAATCCATTTCGAAACCTACTTCATCCACAGGGACGATATCGGGCTGCAATTTGCGGACGCGCTCGCAGAGCGGGCTCGCCACGGCGTCCGGGTCCGGCTGCTCTACGATTGGCTGGGCTCGTTCAGCGTCAGTCTGAGCCGGCGCTGGCCGATGTTGAGTCGCGCCGGTGTCGAAATCAGATCCTTCAATCCTCCGCGCATCGACAGACCCTTCGGGTGGATCAGTCGAGACCATCGCAAGGTCATTACCATCGACGGGCGGCTGGGATTCGTGTCAGGGCTGTGCGTCGGTCGCCACTGGGTGGGAGATCCGGGACGTCACGTCGACCCGTGGCGTGACACGGGAGTCGCGATCGAAGGCCCGGCGGTCGCGGATCTCGAACTGGCGTTTGCCGAAACGTGGGCGATCGCGGGAGCACCCCTTCCGGCCACCGACGTGCCGACTCAGGCCTCCATCCCCGCGCGGGGGACGGTCATGGCGCGCGTGGTTGCGAGCACGCCGACCACCGCCCAGCTCTATCGATTGGACCAACTCATCGCTGCGGGCGCGCGCCGCTCGCTCTGGCTGACCGATGCGTATTTCGTCGGGACCACGCTCTACGTCCAGGCCTTGAAATCGGCCGCGATGGACGGGGTCGATGTGCGGCTCCTGGTCCCGGGATCCAGTGACGTGCCGTTCATCGGATCACTCTCACGCGCCGGGTATCGGCCCCTGTTGGAGGCCGGGGTCCGGGTCTTCGAATGGAACGGATCCATGCTGCACGCGAAAACGGCCGTTGCCGACGCTCGCTGGGCGAGGGTGGGCTCGACGAACCTCAATCTCACCGGCTGGCTCGGCAACTGGGAGCTGGACGTCGCGGTCGAGGACGAGCCGTTTGCGCGCGCGATGGAAGCAATGTACCTCGACGACCTGTCGCACGCCACGGAGGTCGTGCTCACCGCCCGGCGGCGATTGCATTTGCGCGCGCAACCAGAACGGCGGCGCCGGCGCCCTCTGGCTCTCGCGAAAGGAAGCGGGGGACGAGCCGCGGCAGGGGCGCTCGGGATCGGCAGCGCGGTGGGCGCGGCGATCACGAACCGCCGCGTCCTCGGGCCGGCCGAGGCCAGGGCCATGGTGAGCGCGGGACTGCTTCTGCTGGCTGTGAGTGGCGTGGCCATGACGTGGCCCAGGGTGCTGGCGGTCCCTGTGTCCGTGATGCTCGGCTGGGTGGCGCTCTCACTGTTTTTCAGAGCCGCCACACTGCGCCTTCAGGGGAAGGGCCTGCGATGGCCGCGGCGCCGCGACGGCGCACCCGAGCCAACCGACCCTCGCGACCGGTGATAAACGCCTCTCAGAGGTCTCTCCTATCATCCACGAACAGGCCGGCCGCGCGCCCTCCCTGCGGGACATCGACGCGCGTGCCGCTGTGCGTGCGGAATGGACACAGAACCGTGCGGAGAAGGCAGGTGGCGATCTTCATGGATATGTCAGAGAGTCGCACGTTGTCAGCGTAGGTCTGCTCCAGGGCAATGCGAAGTGAAGTTGACGCGACAGTGGCGACAGATTCGACCTCGCGCACACGGATGGAAAGCCGATCGCGATGCCGCGGCGCGCCGCGGCTGTTGTACTCTCAAAGCGTATTCAGAAACGTCGACACCAGACACGATGGAGTCCGACGACAAACCAGGGCGGATGCAATTAGCGAGCGTGCCTGGCAGGCGTCCGCTTCTCGTGGTCGTCGACGACGGGCCCGGCATACCGGCGTTCGTCGAATGCTTCGCACAGGGTGAAGGGTTCGACGTGATCGCTCACGCTGGCGGGTACAAGCTGCTGACAGCGTTGCGGGCGCTCAAGCCCGACGTCGTCCTCCTCGATCGAGACCTGCCCGAGGTGGGAGGGCTCGATATACTGCGCGCGATTCGCGACGCCGATCCGACGTGCCACGTGATTCTGATGACCGCAGACCCAAGGTCGATTCGGCCATCGAGGCCGTGAAGCTGGGCGCGCTCGACTATCTGTCCAAACCGCTCGACCTCCATCGCCTCAGCAAGCTGCTGCACACCGTTCGGCATGACATCGAACTGCGGCGGCGGCTCCTGGCCGCGGAAAGCGAGCTGGCGACTCACCTCGAGTTCCTCGGGATGATCGGCCGAAGCCCCGCTCCGTCCGGACTCTCATCCGAAATCCTCGTCAGGGCGACTCCGCTCAACGGAGCGACAGGTTCGAGGGCTGGCACGACCGCGGGAGCCACGTCCGGCGGGCCCTGCAGGTAGACCGTGATGCGCGCTTCGAGCGCCGGCGGAAAACCTGGTGCGGGACCGGCCAGCCCATCTTGGTAGACGCGGAGCATCACCTCCCGGAAAATCGGAAGGGCCACTCTGGCGCCGGTTTCCCTCGCGCCGAGAGAGCGGTTGTCGTCGAAGCCGATGCGAACGGCCACGGTAATGCCTCCGGAGCCGTACGTCGAGCCGACGAAGAGCGCGTCGCGAAACTCGTTCGTCGTGCCGGTCTTGCCCATGACCGCGATTGGAAAGCGCCCCGAATCGAGAGCGTGCGCGGTTCCCCCGGGGAGGCGCACGACGCTCCGCAGCCCTTCCTGAATGAGGAGCAGCGCCTCGTCGCCAACGGCCACCGGCCGAGGCCGATCCGCGTCGGGATCGGCAGCCGCGCCGGCGGACGCGTGGACCACGCGCCGAATGACATACGGCTGGGCGAGCACGCCGGAGGCGATCGTCCGGTAGGCGTTGGCGAGCTCCAGCAGGCTCATTTCGGAGGCGCCCAGGGCCGTGGCGACGTAGCCGTGGAGCGGCGTCCGTACCCCGAGGCGCTCGGAGGCGCGCAGGACGCTGTCGATGCCGATCCGCCTCGTGATCCAGACGGCGGCCGCGTTCCTCGACTCGGCGAGCGCCTGCCGGACCGGGATCATCCCCTTGAACCGCCCGTCATAATTGGCGATCCACTTCGTGCCCTCCCCGTCCGGCACTTCGATCGGCTCGTCGGGCACCAGCGTCTCGAGATCGAAATCTCCGTGGCGAAACGCGGCCAGGTAGACGATCGGCTTGATCGCCGACCCCGGCTGCCGGAAGGACCCGGTGACACGGTTGAAGTCGCTGTACCCCGCGGGGCGGCCTCTGTACGATCGCCGCCCGCCGGCCTCGGCGAGGATCCGCGCATCGCCGTTGGCCAGCACGACGACCGAGCCCTGCACCAGTTCCCGGGCGATCGGGTGCCGCGCCTCGTAGGCGAGCAGACCGTGCTCGAGCGCTTCGTTCGCGACCTGCTGCACCCGGGCGTCCACGGTCGAGTACACCTGGATTCGGCCCTGCAGCAGGTCTTCGAGGCCGCGTGCGACACCGCCGACGGCGAGCTCTTCGAGGACGTGGGCCACGACGGCCGGCGCCTCCGTGGCGATGCGCCCTCGCCGTCGGGCCGCGACCTGAATCGGGCGCCCCACGGCGGCCGCCAGCGCGTCGGCGGTCAGGAAGCCGTTGCGCGCCATCAATGTCAGGGTCTGGTTCCTGCGCCGCAGTACGGTCGCGCGATCCGCCGCCGATGGTGCATAGTCACGGGGCGACTTGGGAATCCCGGCGAGCAGCGCGGCCTTGTCGGCGTCGGCGGCCGTGAACGTGGCCAGCGGTCGGCCAAAGTAGTACTGCGCGGCGGTGGCAAATCCGTACTGCCCGTTCCCCATGTACACATAGCTGGCGTAGCGGGCGAGGATCTCCTCCTTGGCGCGGCGCTTCGATCCGAACCGGCGCGTCATGTCCTGCTCGATCCAGATCGAGAGCCGCATCTCCTCGACCTTCCGCGCCAGCATGTTGGCGTTGCGCGCGCCCAGCACGTACGACACCGACCGCGTGAGCTGCCCGGTTCCGCGAAGGGCCCGACTGTTCTCGCCGGCGGTCAGCGCCTTGAGGAAATGACCGCGCACGAGCTGCTGGGTAATGGTGGAGCCGCCCTGCGGAAAGATCGCGGGCGAGTCCGCTTCATCGACGGGCGTGCGGACGAGGCGCGCCAGCAGCGTCCCCATCCTGATACGGCTCACCACCCGCGGCACGCTGCCATAGTCGACGCCGTTGTGGCTGAAGAAGCGCTTGTCCTCCGCGGCCAGAATCGCGTGGCGAACGATTGGGGGGATATCCTCGTATGTGGAGATCAACCTGTACTCGCGCGCGAGCGCGATGAGCGGGCGGCCGTGGGCGTCGTAGACGTGGCCAATCGCCGGGACCTCGAAGCGCACGAACGGCTCGGGATCCGGCAGGCGTGCCCGGTCGTGATACACGTGCGCGACGATCAGGCCCAGCGGCGCGAGCGTCACGAGGACGGCGCACGCCAGGGCGATTCCGAGGCGCCCGCAGGCTTTCGTCATGCCGGTGACGGCTGGTCGGCCGCCTCGTCGCGCGAGAGCCGCGCATCCTTCGCGGACATTTCAAGACGACGGGCCCAGTCCGCCTCGAACACCGCCTGCACCTGCGTCGCGATCCGGCGATTGCGCACGACGATCCCGACTTCCCGCCGCCGATCGAGTTCGGCGCCGCGCAGGCTCTGGCTGCCGATGAACGTCTCGATCCCGTCGCGCACGATTGCGCGCACGTGCAGCCGCAGGTCCTGCAGCTTCTCCACCCGGAGGCCCGCGCCGCGGCCGCTGACGGCGCCCAGAATCCGGACGTCGACTCCTGCTTTCGCCCGCTCCTGACAGAGGCGCAGCATGGGTGCGTCGCTGATGCGAGGGTCGTAGATGAGCAACTGTGTGCGCGCCGCCGCGATCAGCGCACCCAGGCGGGCGCGCGCATTCACAGGGCTGACGACCAGTTCCTTCGAGACCGACGCATACGGCTGGCGGGTCGAGTCCGCCTCGAAGACCTTCGCTGCTTCGTGCACCAGCGCGCGACGGGTGGTGACGAGGCCGAAACTCCGGCTCTTGAACATGTCGAGGTGCGTGGAGTTGAACCCCAGCACGCACAGCAACGCCCGATCGACGATGAGGTACTTGCCGTGATAGCGGACGAGGTCGTCGGCTGTGCGCGACACGGTGACGCCGGCCTCGAGGAGCCGCATCTCGAGCTGCCGCAGGAGCTTCGCGCCTCCCTGGTTGGTCTGCGCGATGAGCGCATGGACGACCACGCCGCGGGCGACCGCCGCCTCGAGGGCCTTCTCCAGCTCCCGGATGTCGAATCGGAAGATGGCGATCTCGACCGATTTCTTCGCGCGCTTGATCGCGGCCAGGAGAGGCGCAACACCGCTGTCGGGCTGAACCAGCAGCTTCACCGGGTCCTATTTCCTGCCCTTCTTGTCGGCCCATTCCACGGCGGTGTTGTCGGTCGTATCCACCGCCAGGATGGCCGTCGACAGGCGGCCAAGGTGTTTGCCCAGCGGGAGCTGGACCTCGTAGGTCAGCGCCTCCTCGCTCGAGCCGCGCAGCTCGAAGATCGCGTGATTCGCGCTGAGCAGCCGCTCGATCTTCGGGCGGAGCGTCTCGGATACCTTCGTCTGGATCGTCAGCATGAACACGTTGAACGGGTCGGCCTCGAGGGATTCTGTCCACCAGAGGACGAGCAGGAGGAACGCCGTGGCGAACAGCGCCAGAAGATTCAGTCCGACGCCCGCCGCGAGCCCGACCGTCAGGGTCGACAGCATCACCACCGCGTCCTTCGGGTCGTCGATCTTCGACCGGTAGCGAATGAGACTGGCGGCGCCGACGATGCCGAACGCCCGCGCCAGGCTGGCGCCGACGACGAGCATGATGACGGCGCCCACGACGGCGAGCAGAATCTGGGTTTGAATGACCGCGGTGTCGCGCGGCGGCGTCCCGCGGCGCCTGGGCCGGAACGCGAGTACGGTGCCGCACAGCGCTGCAAGCGGCAACGCGATCAGCGCCTGCAGCAGCGAGGGCAGATCCGCCAGCAGGCCGGCACCATCCGGCATCACGCCCCGCCTGTGACGAGCGGCGGCCGCATCACGTTCTCTTGTCCCTCGCGCGGCGCGCGACAGTGGCCATGACCGCTGGTGACCCGTCGTTGACGGTCACCAGCGAGCGCCGGCCGTCGAACGCGCGCCACCACCGTGGCAGCCGCGCCGACAGGCCCCACCGCAGGTGGCGGGCGTCCTCCATGGCGGGACGCCCCATCCCTCCTCGACGAACGACCGGCTCGACCTCGTGTGGGTACACTGTCCTTCCACTGTACGCCTGGCGTCTTCTGTGGGCTGTGCCCGATTGGACAGCCCACCTGCGGGAATCGGTCGCCGCGGCTGTGCCGTTTGGGACAGCGGCGGTGCGCTGCTCCCGCTAGAGTAGGCCATGAGTCCTACGCGATGACGTGGCTCCGCGTGACCAGCGTGATCAGCGTGGCAGTGCTGCTGTGCGCGGTGCCGGCGTGTGCGCTCAGGGAGCGGTCGACGGTGGCCGACGGGGCGCCCGCCCCGCCGATGTCCGAGTTGTGGGGCGAGCCCGACGCCGGGCGCGACCTGTTCTGGGGCCCCGGTGGGCGCGACGCCGCCCCGGACCCTCTCGAGGCATACCAGTTCGTGGCGCGCGACGTCACCGGCAACAGCCGCGGGTACGACGTGCGCGATGGGCAGGGCCGGCTGTGGAGCGTCAAGATCGGCCCGGAGGCGCGGCCCGAAGTCGTGGTATCCCGCCTCCTGTGGGCGGCGGGGTACTTCCAGCCGGCCACCTACTATCTTCCAAGGTGGACGCTCACCGGCACGTCCGACCCGAATCCGCAGCCCCCGGGCCGGTTCCGGCTCGATGCCGACGGCGAGAAGCGAATCGAGCGCTGGTCCTGGAGCGCCAATCCGTTCGTCGGCACCGCGCCGCTGCGCGGACTCTTCGTGCTGATGGTCATCGTGAACAACTGGGATCTGAAGACGCAGCAGAACGTTCGTTATGAGCTGACGGATGGACGGGCCGCGCCCGTGCGCCGCTATGTGGTGCGCGACCTCGGCGCCTCGCTCGGCGGCACCCGCTGGCTCTTCGCCGGCTCGAAAGACAACCTCGACGACTTCGAGCGTGAAGACTTCATCCACTCGGTGCGCCATGACCACGTCCGGTTTCACTACCGCGGTGGGTGGCGCAAGCCGCACCTCACGCGCGGGGTGACCCCTGCCGACGTGCGCTGGATTTCAGAGCGCCTCGCGCGCCTGAGCGCCGCTCAATGGAGCGACGCCTTCCGGGCCGCCGGGTACAGCGATGCGGAGGCGCGGCGGTACGTGGTCCGGCTGCGGCAGAAGGTCGATGAGGGTCTCGAGGTCGCCGGCGGCTCATGAGGAGCGACGCGCAGGACTTTCCCGGACGTCTGTTCGTCGCCGAAGGGATCGACGGCGCCGGCAAGAGCACGCAGTTGTCGCTCCTGCAGAAGTGGCTCGAGTGGGAGGGATACGGCACCTACTTCAGCGAGTGGAACTCGTCGCCGCTCGTGCGCAATGTCACCCGCCGGGGCAAGAAGAAGCGCCTGCTCACCCCGACGACGTTCAGCCTGATCCACGCGACGGATTTCGCCGAGCGCAGCGAGCGCCACATCGTCCCGCCGCTCAAGGCCGGGGCGATCGTGCTCGCCGACCGGTACGCCTATACCGCCTTCGCGCGCGACGTCGCCCGAGGGGTGGACGCCCGCTGGGTGCGCAACCTGTACCGGTTTGCGGTGACACCGACCATCGGCTTCTACTTCCGCATCTCCGTCGACGAGGCGGTGAAGCGCCTCGTCGACGGGCGCCATGCCATCAGCTACTACGAAGCGGGCATGGACCGGACGCACCTCGGCGATGCCGAGGAGAGCTTCCGCGTGTTTCAGCGCTCGGTCATCAGCGAGTACGAGCAGATGGTCGACGAATTCGGACTCGTCGTCATCGACGCCACTCAGTCGATCGAAGACCAGCAGGCGCAGGTGCGCGCCGTCGTCACACGGAGGTTGACCGGCGCCCGGACGATGGAGGCACGGGCGTGAGCCGGGGCACGCTGATCGTCGTGGAGGGCGCCGACGGCGTCGGGCGCTCCACGCACATCCGGCTGCTCAAGCAGTGGTTCGAGAACACCGGCCATGCGGTGCTCGACACCGGGATAACGCGTTCCGCCCTGGCCGGCAAGGGCCTCGAGGCGGCCACCGAGGGGAACACGCTGGGCCGCATCACGATGAGCCTGTTCTACGCCACGGATTTCGCGGACCGGCTCGAGAAGGAGATCATGCCGGCCTTGCGTGCCGGATTCGTGGTCCTGACGGATCGCTACATTTACTCCCTCATGGCACGCGCGATCGTCCGCGGCGCCGAACCTCGGTGGATCGAGGGCGTCTACGACTTCGCGCTGAAGCCGGACATCGTCATCTACCTCCGGGCCGACGTCGAGCAGCTCGTCCGGCGCGTGGTACAGACCACCGGGTTCACCTACTGGGAATCCGGGATGGATCTGGTCCTCGGCGACGATATGTACGACAGCTTTGTCGAGTATCAACGCCGCCTGCTGAGTGTCTTCGAGACCATGTCGCGCGAGAACGGGTTTCAGGTCATCGAGACCGCCGCGCAGATCGAGGATGTCTGTGACGACATCAAGAACCGCCTCCAGCCGCTGTTCCGCTCCGATGTGCGCGGATGAGCGCGGACTCGCAGACTGTCCTCTCCGGAGGTCTGCAGTCGGCCTGAGCGTCCGCGCACGCCTCGAATGGGCGGCTTTGTCCCCCCCTCGCTCTGGCGTCGGACTTGCAGTGCACAGGCCCGCTTCAGAAAGGGGCGCGCCATGGGCTGCAAGAGGACACGTGCGCGCAGCGTCGCGGCTGCTGGACTCAGCGTCTTCCTGTGGGGAGCCCCATCGGCTCAAACCCGGGAGGCGACCAGTGGTGGCGCGCCTGCGCTCGGGATCGACAACTTCGGACGCGTGACCGACCTGTACTATCGCGGCTCGCAGCCGTCAGACCGCGACTACGCCGCCCTGGCGGCCTTCGGCATCAGAACCGTCATCGATCTTCAGGCGGACGGCTCCGCCAGCGAACCGGCGCGCGTCGAAGCCGCGGGGATGAAGTTCCATCGGATCCCGATGACGACGCATGTGCCGCCGACGCCCGTGCAGCTCGCGCTGTTTCTCGCGCTCGTCAACGATCCGGCGAACCAGCCGGTCTACGTGCACTGCGCCGGCGGGCGCCACCGGACGGGCATCATGACCGCTATCCACCGGATGGCCGACCAGCGGTGGAGCGCGGAACAGGCGTTCAAGGAGATGAAGCGGTACAAATTCGGCGCAAGCTTCCTGCATCCGGAGTTCAAACGCTTCGTGTACGCCTACCGCCGGTCACCCTCCCCTGAGTCACCGGCAGCGATCGTGGCTTCCCCGGCGGCGCTCACTCCGTGATCGGGTCAGCGCCGTGCCAGGGCGTCCGCCTCCTTCAACAGTCCATTGAGGAACGGCGTGAACGCACGCGTGGGGCTGCCGTCAGCCCGCAAGAGCCCCCAGTGGCGCTCGGCCGGCCCATGGTAGTTGGCCGTATCGAACGCGGGATCGTCTGACAGCATGCGCCAGACCATGCCCTGCACGCCTGCCGCTCTGAACTCGTCCATCCTGCGGAAGATCTCCCTGCGCGCGACTATCTCCTGAAGGGCCACCTCGACAGTCACCTGCTGCCGCGCGTGCTCCGGAACACCATCGAGGGGACGACGGCGGATGAAACGCTCTTCGAAGACAAGCAACGCGTCGAGGTCACGCTCAATTCCATCGGCGACGCGGTCATCAGCACCGACATCTCGGGCAACGTGACGTATCTCAACGCCGTCGCGGAGCGCATGACTGGCCGGGTCGGGACGAGGCGCTCGGCCGGCCGCTCGATCACGTGTTCCGCATCGTCGATGGCGCCACACGCGAGACCGCGCGACACCCGATGGAGCAGCCGGTGCAACTGAACACAACCGTCGGCCTGACCTCCAACTGCGTCCTCATCCGGCGCGACGGGCTCGAGTCGGCCATCGAAGACTCCGCCGCCCCCATCCACAATCGGCACGGGCACGTCACCGGCGCCGTGATGGTGTTCCACGACGTGAGCGTGGCGCGGGCGCTGTCGCTCCAGGTGTCCCACCTGGCGCAGCACGACTTCCTGACCGACCTGCCGAACCGCGTGCTGCTGAACGACCGGCTCACCCAGGCGATTGGCTTGGCCCGTCGTCACGGCACCCAGCTCGCCGTGCTGTTCCTGGATCTCGATCGGTTCACACACGTCAACGATTCCCTGGGACACGTGACTGGCGACACACTGCAGCAGTCGATGGCGAGCCGTCTGGTGTCGTGCGTGCGCAGATCGGACACCGTCAGCCGCCAGGGCGGGGATGAATTCGTGCTGCTGCTCTCCGAAATCGCGCACGCGGACGATGCGGCCGCCAGCGCGCACAAGGTGCTCACGGCGCTCGCGGCGCCGCTCGAGGTCGCCCACCATGAGCTCTACGTGTCAGCGCTCACCTGAAAACGCGTAAATCTCGACGGTTGTCGTCGTAGGTGTTCTTCGTTCTTCTCTTCTGAAGGAAAAAGAGACGGGCTGTGG